>ERZ1027181.229-NODE-229-length-28361-cov-15.022893_pt1 | contig 28361 bp, 19 predicted proteins | sample MGYA00519247_ERZ1027181 | MGnify/ENA primary metagenome ERZ1027181 (study PRJEB26926, sample SAMN06164415) | human gut metagenome | biome: ENVO:00009003; feature: ENVO:2100002; material: ENVO:00002003 | host: Homo sapiens | place: USA | collected 2012 ...
CGCGTGGCGAGGTGAGCAAGGAGAAGGTGACGGCGGCTAGCGTGCAGGGCGTGCACCTGATTGTGAGAAACACGAAGACCTGGAGCAACGCCGAGCTGAAGAAGCTCACCAAGATCGTGGCTTACGATGATTATACCACCGGGGCTGATAACGGCGGTGGAACTGAGAATACGCCGGGCGGTGGTGGTACCAGTCAGGGTGCTGGCGGGGAGACCAACAAGGATAACGGCGGAACCAGCCAGGGCGGCGGCGGAACCGAGAGCGGTGGCGATAACGTAAATTTTTAAATCTTGCTTGATGCGGATTGCAAATCCGCAGAGCACAAATAGGTTAGGACGTTTTTAACGGCGGATTACAAATCCGCCGAAACGCCTAACGGAATCAATCATTAATCACTAAAAGAACTGCGTATGAAGAAAGAAACCTGGAAAACTGTATTTCAGATAGTACTATCTATCTTGACTGCTATTGCCGCCTCTCTGGGCGTGACGAGCTGTATGTAACTTAAATGAGCATGCCAAAGTCGAAATGACTTTGGCATGCTTTTTTTGTTTTATAATTGAAGGGTGGCTTGTTGCAAGTCTATGGATTCGGCACGGAGCGTGCCGTGACCTCGCAAGACGATGATGCACTTGCCGAAGAATGCCTTTCTCTTTGGATCGGTGAAACGCTCCAGAGAGGTCTGATTGCCGTTATCTGTGCCCAAAATCTCGGCGGAAGAAGAGAAATAAATCTCGTTCTCGGCATTCGGACAGAGATTGCCATCCTTATCTACTACATTTACTTCTACGAAGGTTGTAGGGGAGGATGGGGATTGCAAATCCGCAGGAACGCCTGACGGGGTTTGGACAGCGGATGCAAGGGTGTTCTGATAGGTCTTCTTCAAGACGAGGTGATGAGGAGGACCGGCAGTCTTGATGGTCTGGGATGAAATCTCCCTGCCCTGCTTTCTCGCTACAACCTTTACTTCACCCGGCTCGAAAGTTACTCGCCACATCACGTGGTACTCGGTACTGCGATCAAAGACGCCGGCATTGGCACCGGCTTTTGCAGAAACGGCATGGGCTTTGCCTTCATTTCCCTCTCCATGCACCTTCTTCTTCCGGATACCCTGGCTCTTGCCATTGATGAACAGCTCTACCTCATCAGCCTGGTTGTAATAGCACCACATATCTATCTGCTGACCCGGAAGCCAGTTCCAGTGAGGGAAGAGATGGAGAACAGGCTTCTTCGTCCACTCACTCTGATACATATAATAACTGTCCTTAGGAAGACCAGCCAGGTCGATGATGCCAAAATAACTGCTGCGTGCCGGATAGGCATACGGAGTCGGTTCGCCGATATAATCGAAACCAGTCCAGATAAACTGACCGCCCACGAAATCATTGTGCTTCACCACATCCCAGGTCTCCTCGTGCGTACTGCTCCAGGAGGCATGCATATTGTCATACGCCGAACACTTGAAGGATGGATCGGTATATGGCAGCCACCACTCCACCGGAGCCGTATAGATGCTGTCGCTCGGCATCCGGTAATAACCGCGCGTCTGGAGTGCCGAAACACTCTCGGAGAAGATGAACGGCTTGTCGGGGAAGTTCCTAGGAACATCCTTCGCCCACTGATGATGATAATTGAATCCGATGACATCGATGGCACCGCTCTTGAAGAGATGATTCTTAGGATCAGGCTCGTTGCATCCGGCAGTAACCGGACGGGCGCCCCACGGATCATACTTCTTCACGATATCTGCCAGATGACGGGTGAGAAGCGAATTCACGCTCAGCTCATCGCTATGTGCCAGGGTAGAAGCATCATGCCCCGCATTCAGGATGAGATTCGCCTGCTCCAGACTCAGCGTATCGGCAGCGGCATCCGACCACTGTTCGAGCACCTCGTTGCCGATGCTCCACATGATGATGCAAGGATGATTCCTGTCGCGCTTCACCAGATCTGAGAGATCACGCTGGTGCCATTCATCGAAGAAACGGGCATAATCGCCATTCGACTTCTTGCGGCGCCACATATCAAAGCTCTCGTCCATCACCATGATTCCCATGGAATCACACATATTCAGGAGTTCGGGAGCCGGAGGATTATGACTGCTTCGGATGGCATTCACACCCATATCCCTGAGGATGGTGAGCTTGCGATGAAGCGCATCCTCGTTGAGGGCGGCACCGAGACATCCGAAATCGTGATGCTCGCACACGCCATTGATCTTCATATTCTCGCCATTGAGAAAGAAACCCTTCCGGGCATCAAACCTCACATCACGGAAGGCGGTCTGCGTAGTGGCGGTATCCACTACCCTGCCATTCACCACCAGTTCGCTCTTCACGGTATAGAGATAGCCCTTGCCGATAGACCAGAGATGAGGTTTCCTTACTCTGAGCAGCTGGTTCTGGTCGCCCTGGCTCCTTGCCACCACCTTGCCAGCCGCATCGTAGATGGTATTGCGGATGGAGAGTTTCATCCTGCTGCCATTGGCGTGGAAATCCACCTTCACCCTGACATCACCCTTCGGCGTGGTAGCCACATACTGCCCCCACTGCGGGATGTATGCCTTCTTCAGGGTCTTGGTAAGCCAGACGTGGCGGTAGATGCCGCAGCCCGAATACCAGCGGCTGTTGGGCTGGTCGCTGTTATCCACCTTCACGGCAATGACGTTATCACCCTTCTTATATATATAAGGTGTAAGATCGTACTCGAAGGTGCTGTAGCCGTAGGGACGGGTGCCGAGCTTGTGACCGTTGATATAGACGGTGGAGTTCATATACACGCCATCGAAGGTGATGGTGAAGCGGTCGTACTTCTCGTCTGGCGAAAGAGAGAAGTGCTTGCGATACCATCCGATGCCGCCCGGCAGCGCACCGCCGCTGGCTCCCGAAGGATTCGATGGAGAGAAATCGCCCTCTATCGCCCAGTCGTGAGGGAGATTCAGGCGACGCCAATGCCCGTCGGAATACTCCGAATTCTGCATACCGGCACTATCAGCCAAAACGAAAAGCCAGTCTTTATCAAAAGACTGGCGATCGCGGGCGCTCAAAGACTGAGCGCCCAATAGTAGAATTGCTAAAGCAAATATCTTCTTCATATCATTTCAGTTTTACAGTCATTGCCTGACCTGCATACTTCACCACCTTGCCCTTAGGCGACTTGGCGAGATTCACGCCCTGCTGCTTCTTCTGATCCACCAGGATGATGTTGAAGCGGCGCTTCTGGAGCATACCGTCGAAACTACCCTTGCGGGCACCGATGGTAACCTGCTTCCGGGCATCATCATACTTGAAATCGATCACTGCATACTTGCCCTTCTCGTAGTTATAGTTCGTGCCCTCATCCTCGTACAAGGTATAAGAGCCATCCTTGCCGGCATAGACATAGAGGTCGATAAGCTCCGGCTTCTTCTCATCACTCCACTGCATCTCAGGACCTATCGGAAGGATAGCGCCCTCTGGAATGAAGACAGGAATCTTATCGTATGGCGCATCAGCCACGATGGTCTGACCGCCCGCATGATATTCGCCGGTATAGAAATCGTACCAGCCCTTCTGCTTAGGAAGATAAACGTTGCGGCTGTACTTCTGATACTCGCCTACCGGACAAGCCATCAGGGCAGGACCGAACATCCACTGGTCCTTGATATCCAGCACCTTCTCATCGCCGTTGAAGTCCATCACCAATCCACGCATCATGGTGTAATCCTTGAGATGAACCATACCCGCCATACTGTAGAGGTAAGGCATCAGGCGATAGCGGAGCTTGTCGTAAGCCACGATGGTCTTGTAGGCAGGATGATCGGCTGGAGCGATGTTCCACACCTCACGCAATGGCCACTGACCGTGGGTACGATAGAGCGGAACGAAACAGCCGAACTGGTTCCAACGAGCCTGCAACTCGCGCCACTCCTTCAAGTCGGCATTCTCCTTACCGGTCTTGTCAAACTCCTGCTGGGCAGCCACGTAGCGGTTCTCTACACAGAAGCCACCCTGATCCATTCCCCAGAAAGGAAGACCAGCCATGGAATAGTTCAATCCGGCAGTCATCTGCGCACGCATATCTTCCCAGCGGGTAGCGATGTCGCCCGACCAGGTAGCCGTGCTGTAGCGCTGTTCGCCTGCAAAGCCCGAACGGGTGAGGAGGAAGACACGCTGGTTAGGGTTCACGCTGCGCTGACCATTGTAGATGGCGTCAGCATTCACGATGCTGTAAGCGTTGAAATATTCAGTTGACGTACCCAGGGCAGTAGGACCTGAGAGCGCCTTGCGGTACCACATCGGTGTACAGTCGCGCACATTCGGCTCAGAAGCATCCATCCACCAGGCATCGATACCGAACTTATACTTGGTATAGAGATTCTCATCCATCTGTCGCCAGAACATCTTTCTGGCTCCGGCATCGTAGGCATCATAGAAGGAGCCGCGGAAACCGAGCCAGTCGTGGATATCATCCTTGATAGCCTGGTGATACATCCAGCCCTTGGCATCCAGTTCCTTGTAATTCTTCACGGTATCATAGAACTTCGGCCAAACCGAAATCATGAATCTTCCATGCAGGGCGTGTACACTGTCGAGCATCGCCTGAGGGTTCGGATAGCGAGCCGACTCAAACTCGTGGCTTCCCCATGAATCCAGCTTCCAGTAGTTCCAGTCCTGTACGATGTTATCCACCGGAATCTTCAGGTCGCGGAACTTCTTCATGTTCTCCTCGATATCCTTGCTGCTCTGATAGCGCTCGCGGCTCTGCCAGAAACCGAGCACCCACTTAGGATATACCGGTGCCTTGCCGGTAAGGGTTCGATAGCCCGAGATTACCTCGTCCATATCCTTTCCGGCGATGAAGTAGTAATCCATATCCGGCGACATCTCGCTCCAGATGCTCAGCTGGTTCTTCTCAGCCTCAGAACGTGGGGCTGCCACACGGAGACCGCAGTAGGAAACATCGCCATCCGGCTGCCATTCGATGCGGATTGGGGTCTTCTTACCCTTCTGGACGGCAGTCTCAAACTTATAGGAATTCGGATTCCAGGCGGTACGCCAGCGCTCAGGTACCACCAGCTTGCCGTCGATATAGATCTTCATGTAGCCGGCATAGTAGAGGATGAACTGGTAGAAACTGTTGGTTGGAGCCTCCACATAACCCTCGTAAACCACCTTGGAACCATTCAGGGCAAAGCCCTTAGGCAGGTTCTGGATACCGCCCTTGTCGGTCTTGTTGCAGATTTCAGAAGCCTCAGGCATCGCATATTCAAAGTAGATGCTGTCTTCGCCACGAACAATCTTCTGCCCGTTCTTATCCACGTAGGTACCGGTAAGCTGACCTTCCTTTCCGTCCTTGTCGTAAAGCTTGAAGGCACGGTTCAGCTGGAGATAATCGTCTGGATTACCCCATCGGCAGTAGGAATAGGAATCCCAGAGGATGCCGTAGTTCTTGTTGGAGATGACGAAAGGCACACTCACCTTCGTATTATACTGGAAGAGGTCTTCGTTCTTGCCCTTCATGTTGAGTTCCTCGCTCTGATGCTGACCGAGACCATAGAAAGCCTCGTTGTCTGGAGAATCGAAGAGGGCACGCCACGACCATCCGTGCTTCTGAGCATCGGGTACCTTGGCGATATCCACACCGATTTCACGGTCGGGCACGGTAAAAGGCTTGAAGGTCTTTCCGCCCTGTGCCACCTCTTTCAACAGTACCTGATTCTTGAGATCATAGAAGATGATCTGTCCGGTAGCCTCGTTCAGCACGGCACGCATGGCAGCGGTGGTGATGATGAGGTCATCGCCCTGCTCCTCTACCTTATATTTCGCCTTGGAGTTCTGAGGCACGATGATGAGACTCTGCTTGCTGCGGAAACTCTGCTCGGCAGTAGCCTGCACACGGATGATGCGGTCGCTGACCACCTGGAGACGGATTTGCGACGGACCATAGTTCTGATGCTGTTTTAACTGTACGGTAAGATAATTACCATTCTGGACAAAATCAGCTGCCTGGGCACCCATAGCGCCCAGAATCAATGCAGCCGAAACTAACAATGTCTTGGTTGGTTTCATTTAGTTTGTTTTTTTAGAGTTTATAAAATTGTTATACTAGTCTATTTCTTCACGAGATTCTTTTCCGAACTTTCACGTATCTTGAGAATCATCGGCACCACCTCCTTGTAGATCTTCTCATCGCCATTGATGCTCTTCATCAGGAGCTGGCAGGCTTTGGTGCCCTGCACGTGTGCCTGGTCCATGATGGCGGAGAGGCGAGGGGTTACGAAGGCGGCTGTATCTCCATCGGTGAATCCGATGATAGCCACATCTTCCGGAATGCGCAGACCTTTCGACTTGATGGCATCGAAGGCTGCATAGGTAATGATATCATTGAAGGCGAGGATGGCATCAGGCGGATTCTCACCTTCCAGGAGCCGGAGCGTAGCTTTGCGCGCCACGTCGAAATCTATCTTGTCGCATACCACCAGGTCGCGGTCGATAGGGATGCGGTTCTCGCGGAGCGCTTCGAGATAACCGTGCTTGCGGCGGCGCACCATATCGAGATGGTTGGGCCCGCCGATGAAAGCCACACGGCGCGAACCGGTTTCTATCATGTGCTGGGTGGCCTCCTGAGCCGCCACATCACCATTTCCCACCACCTGCGAGAACATGTCCTCCAGACAACAGCGGGCAAAGAATACCAGGGGCACCCCCATCTCGTGGAGCTGCTCGAAGTGAGAATAGTCGGTGGTGTCCTGCGCCAGACAGGCGATGATACCCTCTACATGCATATTGAGAAAGTTATCCAGAGCCTGCGCCTCGCGCTCATGGTCTTCATGACTGTTGGAACTGATAACGGAATAGCCCAACTTGGAGGCATAGTCTTCGATGCCATCGAGGACAGCGGCATAATAATGAGTCACGAGATTTGGGACGATGACACCAATCACCCTCGGAGCTTCCTTGCGGAGACTCTGGGCAAAGGGATTCGGGCGATAGTTCAGCTCCTTGGCGAGTTTCTTTACCTTCTGGGTCATCTCCTCTCCAACTTCATGGCTGTTTCGCAATGCTCTGGAAACGGTAGCTATACTGACACCAAGCTTATCTGCAAGGTCCTTTAATGACGTTCTACGCTGCTTCATGTATAATAAGTTAGTTATGTATGGTGCGATATTGCATCAAATTTACTGCAAAGATACTATTTTTATTCCGAATTGCAAACGTTTACGTGTGTTTTTTTAGCAATTATAGCACATATTTCTAAAAATACTTGTAATTTTGCAGCACGAAAAGTAATGAATAGTTGATAATAAGTTAGTTAGAAATGAAAAAGCTTCAGAATGTCGGGAGACAATCTGAAGCATTTTTTTTAAATATAATATTCCGCAGAATCTACCAGTCCGGCGCGAAGTGCATACTTTGTTGCTTCGTGCACGTTGTTCACACCGAGCTTTCTGAAGATATTCTTCCGGTGGGTATTCACGGTATGGAAACTGGAGAAACGCTTCTCGGCGATTTCCTTGGTAGTCATACCCAGGGCGATATCCTTGAGAATCTCGGTTTCGGTCTTGGTGAGATTCACTTTTTCTTCTACTTCCTGCGGCGGAGTAAGGAGTACCTCCATCATTCGCTGGCAGACAAAACGCTTGCTGTCCACGCAGAAGCGTATCGCCTCCTTGATTTCCATCAGCGAACTCTCCTTCAGGAGCACGCTGAACATACTGCTGCTGGCGATGAGCACACGTACGAAATCGGCACTCAGGTCTTCGCTGAACAGCAGCCATCGGGTATAGGGAAAGCGCTGGTTGAGAATGAGCAGTTCGGCGGAATCATTGATATCGAAAAGCGTGTAATCGACTATCACCACCGTATCTTCGTTTTCCCGCAAGGCAAGCATCAGCTCTGTCTTGTCTTCCACATACTTGGTTTCCAATCCTTCCATTTTCTCTATCACGTATGTCAGTCCGGCACGCGTGATATCCTGCTTATCTGCCAATAGAATCTTCATAAGCAAATCTCCTTCTTTTATGTTGTTATATACTCTTTTATGACCAAACTTTTATGAAGGGAGAACATAGCCTTTTGCTATGTTCTCCCTGTTTTTATCTTTCCTAGAATGACATGAGGAATCCCATTCGGATGCCCCACTTATCTACATTGGCATGATTCAGGTAGTTGATACGGCGCACATAATCGATTCCGAAGAACTTGAAGATGTTGTGCACACCGGCTACCACCTCCCAATATGGCGTGTTGCCAAAGGTATAAGAGTTGTTAGGGAACTTGAAGATCACGTCATCCGATGTATTCTTCACCGGATTGTTCTTGTCGGTGAGCTGTCCCCATACTCCCTTCACGGCTACATACTCGCGCCACTTCAGCTTCTTGATGAGCGGAATGCGGTTGAGAAGCTTGCCGTTCATATCCCAGGCTACCGACCAGAAGAGCTGGCGGTCGCTCAGGAACTCCCAGTCTTTCATCATACTGATGGTTGCCTCCTGCTCGAAGATGGAGAGGTTGACTGGTGGCTGGACGAGCATGGTGAATGGAACCTTGTTCCACTGCATCTTGCCCACGATGTTGAAGTCCACATATCCGAAGCTGCCCAGCCACTGGCGCTTGTAGATGCCCAGCGTGGTGAGGTTGCTCTGATACTGACCGCCCATGAATCCGTCCAGACCCATGGAATGGCGGAGTGTGAGCTCAGGACTGTCGAGATTGATAGGCAATCGCTGCTGCTTAGTGTTGACATAGGTAACACCCGGGTTGTAGTCGATGCCCACAGATGCCTCGGTGGTGCGTATCTTCTTTACTTCCTCGCCCGTGTTCACCTTGAAATAATGCAGATTGCCCACGGTGCGGTTGCTCTGCCATCTCATTCCCGCATCGAAGCGGAGTCCCCAGTCGGTCTCATAGACGAAGCTGAACTTCTGTCGCTGGTAGAGATACATCTGGTCCTGCGTAGCGGCACGGATGGTCATGAAGAAGTTATCCTTGTTGTGCAGCAGGTTGTCATCGGATGGAGAAGTGATATCGTGACCAATCTCGAAGACGAACTTGCGCATCGGGAATTCGAACGGACTGTTCTTTTTCTTGTTGAGCGAATAGGTGAAGAGATGACCGTAGTACCAGTTGTGGCTCTTCGTACCATAGGCGCCATATCCATCCCAGAAGAAGTGAGGGTTGAGTGCCGCCATGGTACGGGCTGCCAGACGCAGGCGCACGCCATCCACGTAGTTGTTGGAGAGGAAGGTGTTGATAGGTCCGAGGTCGAAGAGGCTCTTTCTGCCATCCTTTCCTCCGCTTCCTATCTCTACATAGTTCTCCATGAGCGCCTTGACGCCGAAGATGATATACTTGAATCCCTTGGAATTCTCCATGCGGTGGATGAAGCTGTCCATCGACGACTCACTCTTGGTGAGCCCCACCTGTCGGTACTTGTTCCAGTAAGCCTCATCACGGTTCATCGCATCCATATCATGCCTTACCTTCGCCTTGCCCTTGAAGAGCATCTTCGGCAGAGGGTCGAAGGCGTAATCGGTGATTCGGGTGTTTCGCACCACAAGCAGGTCCTGCAGCAGCTTGTTCATGTGCATCTCTGCTATCATATCATCCTTGGTGAGCACCCACTCGCCATTGTCGAGCTTGGTATATTCCTGCTCAATCTTCATGTCCTTCACCCAGTTGACGGCTGAGTTGTGAGGCATGTAGAGATTACATTTCTTGACGTGCAGGGTACTGTCGGCAAGCACATAGAGCTCGCCTCGGAATCCGAAGTCCTGACTGTTGGCTGGGATAAACTGCAGATGATAGCAGAGGTCGCGGTTCACATACACCGTATCTTCTATATAATAATGATAGAAGCTGATGGCTGTTCTGCCCAGCGGAGACGGGAACGGATACTGGAGCAGTCGCACGTAGTCATCATAGATATCCACATCGGTAAAGACATCCTTGATGGCTGTATTCAGGATTTCTCCGGTCTGGATCACCTGTCCGATACCATTGCTCTGCTGACCCTTGATGATATCCTTTTCGCTCTTCGGGTTCTTGCGATATACGTGCTGCGAAACGGTCTCATCGATGCTTACCGGCAGGGTGAGCTTGCCGTTGTAAGGCGAAAGCTCTACCTGGTCGAGGAGATACTGTCGCTTGCTGAAGAACTTACCCTCCATCTGTTCCTTGGTGATATCATTGAGTGCGAGGGTGATCTTCTGATATTTATCATACTGATAATAATCATAGTTGCTGAGGTCGCTCTTCTTCTTGGCAGCGATGACACGTCGCATGAGTTCCACGGCAGGGTTATCCTTGCGCTTGTATCTTCCCTTCTTCGATTTCACCACGACTTCTCCCAGCTTGTGGGAATCGTCCTTGAGCTTGATTTCGAGGAAGCTGGTTTTCTCATCTACCTTGACCGTTGCGGTCTTGTAGCTCAGAGCGCTGACGGTAAGCATCAGTCCCGGCTTCTTTTCGATGGTAAACTTACCTTCTCCATCACTGGAAACGGCAATCTTGTGTCCCTTGTACTGCACGCTTGCATACGATACGGCAAAGCCGTCATCGTCAATGACACGACCTGTTATCTTCTGCTGCGCCATCATCTGGAGTGTAGAAACCACCAGGAGGACGAGCACCAAATACAATTTTCTTATACCTTTCATTACCTTATTATATATATAGGGGCCTTGCGCCCATTATTAATCATTCTCTACTTTCAGGCTGCAAAGTTATAACATTATTCGTAAATAGCTGCAAAAACCTATTATATATTTCAGTTTTTTATGAGATTTTCAGAAATTCCTCCATCTCAGAGAGTTTCTTGATGATGCCATCGGGGATGGATTCATCCACCTTCTTCTCTTCCCACTGCAATCCCTTGATCCATAGGGTGTGGCAACCCAGCTTGTGGGCAGGGATGATATCCTTGCCATAGGTATCGCCCACTACGAGCACCTGAGAGGCTGGAAGATCGAGGGCGCAGACTCCGAGGGCGAAGATGGCTGGGTTCGGCTTGCGCACCCCCACTACTGCCGATTCTATCACGTCCTCGAAATAGCCATCAATTCCTGCATCCTTCAATACCTGATTGATGTTGCCGTAGAAATTGGAAACCAGCACCATTGGATAACCATTCTGTTTCAGATGCTCCAACACCTGCTTGTTTTCATTCAGAAGAGCAAGGGTCTTGGCATTGATATAGCGAGCCATATCCAGAGCTATCTGCTGGATTTCTGAATCAGAAAGGGAGAGGAAAAGGCTTTCTGATGAAGCATCAGAATCTTTTCCGGGATTCCCAAGCTTCGCCTGTTTCTCAGAATCATCCTTTCCTGTCTCCAGCAATTCCTTTCCTGCCAGGAAATTCAATTCCAGGATCAGTTTTTCTCTGAGAATATCCTCGAAATGGAAATCGGGAGTCACGATGGGATTCACAGCCAGTGCTCGCTCGCCATACACGTAGGCATCGCGAAACGCCTGCTTATGGATACTTACTCCTGGCTCTGCTTCCTCGTCATCAGCCACACCGATGCCGAAATGCTCGTAGCCCTGCCACAGCACTTCCGACCAGTGGTCGCCTCTGGTATCGAGCGTGCCACCATAATCAAAAATGATTCCTTTTATATCTAGTTTCTTCATTTCTCTGTTCATAAAATTTAATCCGTCTTCTGCTGGCTCTTCTGATCAGCCTCGTATTCTTCCTGAATCTTCTTCAGATCCTTGTTTCCCACCTTGATGAGCAGAATGCCGATGGCTATCCATACCAGCTCACGGATTCGGGTGATGAGACCGGTATATACACCCAGGGCACCCGTAAGATGCAGCCCATCCACCGCCAGAGCCAAACCACCCTCACGGGCTCCCAACTGCATAGGAGAGAAGAAGATGAGATTGCTGAAAAGCGATGAGAAGGCAAGAATCAGAATACTGTCGACGATGCTGATATCCGCCGCAAAAGCCTTCAGGATTAGATAAATCTCCAGGCTCTGGAGCACTCTCGCCATCACCTCGAAGAAGAGGGAACTGTAGAAGGTGCTCTTGTGCTGACCATGCAGCAGGGCTATCTGCGAATCTATCTGCTCCAGAGTCTCCTGCTTCTCCTGCTCAAACCGCTTAGCCCAGTTCTTCACAAAAGGAATATGGGTGAGCAGACGGATGCCCTTCTGTGCCATTCCCGTCTTGTAGCCGCGGGCGAAGAAGTAGATGCCGAGCAGGCAGAAGGCTGCGATGAAGCCCAGCATGATGCCCATAGGGACACCTATCGGATACAGGGCGATATAGAGAAATGTAGAAAGGAACCAGAACCAGAAATGGGAGAAGATATGCATCATCACATAGAGAATGACCGATGATGTAGCCTTGCTCACACCCGTAAAAGGCTTCAGCTCCATAATGCGGTAAGGCTCGCCGCCCATCAATCCGCAGGGAGTGGTGTAGTTCAGGGCAAATCCGCTCACGGTGAGCTTATATACTCGCCAGAACGAGAGTCCCTTTACCCTACCCTCGTCGTTGATGATGAGCCACCAGGAAATGGTGTTCACCCAATAAACCACGAGCCACAGACCGAGAATCAGCGGGAAATAGATGCCCGCCTGCTTCAGATAGCGCCAGATATCGGTATAGTCCATATCCATCGTGCAGAGCATGATGATGATGGCGATGATACCGAACGCCATGAATATATTTCTGAACTTGTTATTCATAAATGAACTTGTTATTCATAAAAGTATTTGTTATTCACAAAATAAGACGTTTATACCCCGTACTCTCCCTTCAGGACCTTCTGGTTGAGCTTCAGACAAAGACGCTCGTGGGTTCCTCTCATATAGAAGAAAATCAGGCTGAACACGGTAATCTCGATAGCCGGATAAAGCCATGGAAGACCTATCAGGATAGAGATGAACAGCGTGATGCTGCGCCAGTTGAAGGTGAGGATATTGGCATATTTCATCAGTGGAAGACTGCCCGCACGGAAGTCGGCACGCAACTGCTCAGGCAACTGCTGCGGATATCTTTCGCGCAGATTTCTCTTGAATATCTGGAAGATAGGAGTATCCCGCTCCTGTCCCAAGGTATAGTTCTTGTAGAAGAACTGGAAGAGTTTCTGCACGGGCTCCTTCTTCCACTTCATCTGCTTCCACAGATCTACCTGCTTGCTGGCATCGTCCAGTTCGCTACCCTCCTTGCCTTTCAGGAAGAAGAGGTGAATCTGACGGTAGTAGTCGGCAAGACGGCTCTGAATGGCATGGCATCCGAAACCGGCAACGATGCAGAGTGCCCAGATTTTCCAGCCCCACTCCGGCATCAGACGGAAGGAGATGGCGAAGTAGATGCTGATAAACCAGAAGTCGCCAGCAGCGCCATCCAGGATTCTGCCCAGGGCACTCTTCTGATTGGTGAGTCGCGCCAGCTGACCATCGCAGCTATCATATACGTTTGCCCAAATGAGCAAGAAGATGCCCAAGATGTTGATTGCCAAATCGTCGAAATAGAAGCAGATGCCCGCTCCTACGCCGAGGAAGATGGAAAGAATGGTCACCACGTTTGGGGTGACGTGAAGCATGCGGAAGAATCGCGCCCACTGGTAGCCAATGGGGCGATAGAAGTAAATATCAATGTGCTCCTCGGTATCCGCTGATTTCAGAGAAGCCTTAAATTCCTGATTCATCTTTTTCTTTATTTTTATTCTTGTATCATTTTTGTTGCTATATAGAAGGCAGCCTCATCACGGCATGGCGCAAAGCTAGGCCAGTCGTTGAAGTCGATAATGCGGATGCTGCCATCCTCGCTGACCACACAGTCGCCGCCATATACCGGCACATTCAGCATGTCGGCAGCCTTGTCAGCCTCAGCCTTCAGAGCCTCAGCATCGAAGGCGATGCCCTGAGCCTCGCCATTGATCACCTCCAGTCCGAACTTGGAACGATGGCCGCATTTCGATGGATAGAACCAATAGAAGAAATCGGTACCCGATACGCCGTAGAACTTGATGAGGTCGCCCTTCAGATGCTCATTCACCACCACCGATGTGATGCCGCGCAGCCAGAATTCCTTCAGCAGCGCCTCAGCCTCCTGCTCGTTCTGCACATAGCAGGTATCCTCCTTCTGCTGCGCACAGCCGTCACCACGCTTCAGCCAGCAAGGATAGTGGATATCCTTCACCATCTCTCCGTTTCTGCCGATGATGCGGCTCTCGGGAGTAGCGATGCCTCCGGCGATGAAACGCTCGGTCATGATGCGGCGGATGCAGCGGTTTACACCCAGACTGGAGTTCACCACCAATACGCCTTCCTCCTCTATTCTGCCGAGAATATCGAGTGCCTGCTTGCTGCGTGCCATCGAAAAGAAGCCATCCACGCCCACTGTCACACGGCAGCGAGGCCATCCGTAGGCTCTCTCCAACACAGTTGCCTTGCGGCAGAATTCCTTCTCGCACATCAGCATCACCTTCGCACCGAGTGCCTCCAGCTGCTGTTTTACGGCATTCATGATGGCAGCATCGTTATCCACACAGTTAGGTGAGAACTCGTTGCCACGGCACACGCCCACCAGGGTCTTACCCTCCAGCGGATGGATGAAAGCCTCGGCCTTCGCAATATCCTCCTTGTGATCTACATCGAGAATCTTGTTGATAGGATAAGCCTCCAGCTTCAATCCCTCTACCACCAGCTGGCGCTGGAAGTTGCGCATACGGCTCATACCTTGCTCCATGCAGTGGTCGAGCACATCGAGCGCCTTGTCGCCCAGACAGTAGATGCCACCCGAAATCAGATGGTCATCGCCCTCCTGCTTGTCGTGGAAGCCCGTAATTCGGGGCTTCTTGTGCGAACCCTGCTTGTCGAGCAGACTGGCACCCTCGGCATCCTCCTGCTTCTCCACGCCTACCCACAACGGTTTTTCATCATCCACGTATGGGGTGACAGCCATGCAGCCGTCAATATCCTTTGCCTCCTGGAAGTGACGGATATACTTCTTGAACTCCTCCTCACGGAAGATGGTATCCACGGTGGTGAGGCAGAAGCGCTCGCCACGGAGATAAGGCGAGAGGGCATGCAGACTGTGCATGGAACTAGGAGTGGTCTTCACCACCAGGCGCAGAGGCACCGGCAGCTTCATTTGCTCCAGATGTTCACGCACCGCCGTGCTCCATTCGTTGACAATCACTACGATTTCGGTAGCACCGCAATCTACGAAGATGCGTAGAAGGCGCTCTATCATCGGTTCGCCGCATACCGGCACCAGGGGTTTAGGCTGTTCCACGCCTTCCTGTGCCAATCGGCTTCCCTCGCCTGCGGCTATAACTGCAAATCTCATTCTATTTCTAATTATTTTTATTTTTCTTCAAATTCCTATAACTTTCTTCTGTAGCAGCGGCGGCGACGGTGCTGCACGCTTTCCAGATACTGCCACTGGCTCTGCACTCCCTTGTTGCTCTCCATCTGCGGCATCGCCTCCGCCCATTTGAAACCGTAGCGGTGGTACTGCTCGATGAGGTCGGCGAAGATGAGGGCATTGGCACCCTTGCTGCGGTATTCCGGAAGCACGCCGATAAGCACCAGGTCCACGGTATCGGTGGCATGGCATTTCATCACCCGCAGAAGCCGAAGCCATCCCCAAGGGAAGAGCTTGCCGTTGCGGTTCTTCTGCAGCGCCTCGGTCATGGATGGGAAGGATACGCCGAAACCGATCAGGCGGTTGTTGTCGTTGCCATCTACCACACCGGTGATGAGGTTCATATCCGCCATCTTGATATACGAATCCACATACCCGTCGATCTGCCGGTCGGTGAGTTGCTGGAAATCGTAGAGATTCTTGTAGGTTTCGTTGACGATGTGGAATATCTCCTTGCCCATACCTCCCTGAACCAGTTCGTGCTTGGTAAACTTGCGCACGTGCAGATTATAGCGGCTCTCGATGAACTGGGCCGTCTTGGCGAATTTCGGAGGAGTTACCTCAGGCACCTTGATGCGGTACTCCAGCCAGTCGTTGTCCTTCTGGAAGAGCTCCAGAGCATCCATGTGCTTGGGATAATAAGGATAATTGTAGTTGACGTACATGGTGGATTTCTCGTGGAATCCTTCGATGAGCATTCCTTCGCGGTCCATATCGGTAAAGCCAAGAGGTCCTACCAATTCTTCCATGCCACGCTCTCTGCCCCAGTGGGCTGCGGCATCCAGCAACTTACTGGAAACTTCCAGGTTATCGATGAAGTCGAACCATCCGAAGCGCACCTGCTTCTTGTTCCACTGGTCGTTGGCACAATGGTTGATGATGGCGGCAATGCGGCCTACCACCTTCGGGATGCTGTAATCGATAGCCAGGAAATATTGCGCTTCGCAGAAATCGAAGGCAGGGTTCTTGTCTTTGCTCAATGTATTCCACTCGTCAAAACGCAAGTAAGGAACGGCATATTTGCTACCTTCATAAAGGTCGTAATAGAACTGTATGAAAGTTCTCAATCCTTTCTTGGTAGTAACGGGTATGATTCTAATATCACTCATTGATCTGATTTTTTTCTAAAACTTTTTTGCTCTGATTTTTCTTTTTATAATAATGTATCATCAGAAAAACGGTGCAAAAGTACGAGTTTTTTCCGAGATGGCAAACGAAATCATTTTTTTTTTTCCTGCCGAGCGTTAAAATCATCGAATATTTCCCCCCTTTCGGAAATAAAGCAGTAACTTTGCAGGCTGATATGAAGAAATCAAGAGATAATTATACATTCCTGACCCATGCACCGGTGCATCGGGTGATTTTTACGATGGCGATTCCTACCATTATCAGCATGTTATCGACGAGTATGTACAACCTCGCCGACACCTACTTCGTGGGCAGCATCAATACCCAGAGCGTGGCGGCAGTAGGCGTTTCCTTCGCTATGATGGCTGTAATCCAGGCTGTTGGTTTCTTCTATGGTCATGGTGCCGGAAACTATATCTCCCGAATGCTGGGAGCCAAGGAGGTGGAGAAGGCGAAGAAGATGGCGGCTACGGGCTTCATACTGAGCTTTCTGACGGGACTTTTCATCGCTATTCTTGGACAACTTTTCCTGACACCGCTCTGCGTTCTTCTGGGATCCACCCCCACCATCCAGCCCTATACCGAGCGCTATCTCGGCATCATTCTGCTGGGCGCTCCCTTCATGACGACCTCTCTGACACTCAACAACCTGATGCGTTTCCAGGGCAACACGATGTATGCGATGAAGGGAATCATGTCAGGAGTGCTGCTCAACCTCATCCTTGCCCCACTGCTCATCCTTTATTTTGCCATGGGCATCACGGGTGCCGCCATCGCCACCCTCATCAGCCAGTGCTTCGGCTGCGCCATGCTTTTCTGGATGTCACACAAGGGTCAGAACATCCGAATCCATCTGCACAACTTCACGCCAACCAGGGCTTACTTCAAGGAGATTATCTTTGGCGGCACGCCTTCCTTATCAAGACAGGGCCTGGGAAGCATCGCCACGCTGGTGCTGAATGTGGCTGCCGGAGCCTATGGAGATGCAGCCATTGCGGGTATGAGTATCGTGACGAGAATCTCGTTCTTCACCTATGCCGTGGTCATCGGACTGGGTCAGGGTTTCCAGCCGCTCTGCGGTTTCTGTTATGGAGCCAAGTTGTACGAGCGTGTGAAGGAGGCTTTCTTTTTCTGCATCAAATGCGGCACGGTATTTTTGGCGGTTTGTGCCGTTTTCGGCTTCCTTTTCTCCGAACCCATCATCGAACTCTTCCGTGATGATGCCAGCGTGGTAGCCGTGGGGTCCGTTGCCCTGAAGTGGCAGGTAATCAGCTTCCCTCTGGTAGCCACCATCGTGCTGACGAATATGCTGATGCAGACCATCCGCAAGCCCGTACGTGCGAATATCGTGGCAGCAGCACGTAGCGGTTTGTTCTTCATTCCGCTCATTTTCATCCTCCCTCATTTCTTCGGATTACTGGGCGTAGAGATGTGTCAGGCGTGGGCAGATATCTGCTCCTTCCTCGTGGCGGTACCGATAGCCTGGAGTGCATTCAGGGATATGAAATTTCAGAAACGCTAAAAAAATCACAAAAAACAAGAACGAATTCTTTGCAGTTCAAGAAATTAATCGTATCTTTGCACTCGAATTTTATTGATACATTAAGAACATGAGTAAAGATACACTAACTCATCAGCTGACAGAGACCATCGACGAGCTTTCAAGCGCCGAATCGCTGAAGGGTCTCTTCCATCAGCATCGAGACGGAAATCCACTTCCTTCGGGCAAGGCGCTCGAAGACATCATCAATCTGTCTCGATCCATCCTCTTTCCGGGATATTTCGGAAACTCATCCGTGAATATCTCTACCATCAAATACCATATCGGAGTAAGAGTTGAGAAACTCTACGAGATGCTCTCAGAACAGATTCTCGCCGGACTCTGCTTCGCCAACGACTGCGAATCGGAAACCCAGGCAGAACTGCAGCACCAGCGTGCCAAGGCAGGCGTCATCGCCGCCAAAGCCATCATGGAATTTCCCAAGCTCCGCAAGATTCTCGCCACCGACGTAGAGGCAGCCTACAACGGTGACCCGGCAGCGATGAGCCACGGAGAAATCATCTCCTGCTATCCCGTGATCAAGGCTTTAACCAACTATCGTATCGCTCATGTTCTGCACAAGCTCGGCGTGCCCCTCATCCCAAGAATGATGACGGAGCTGGCACACTCGGAGACAGGTATCGATATCAATCCGGAGGCTACCATCGGCCACCACTTCACCATCGACCATGGCACGGGTGTGGTTATCGGTGCCACCTGCATCATCGGCAACAACGTGAAGCTCTATCAGGGTGTTACCCTCGGAGCCAAGAGTTTCCCACTGGATAAGGACGGCAATCCTATCAAGGGAATCCCTCGTCACCCTATCCTGGAAGACGACGTCATCGTATATGCCAACGCCACCATCCTGGGCAGAATCACCATCGGAGAAGGCTGCATCGTGGGCGCCAACGTGTGGGTGACCAAGGACATGAAGCCGAAAACAAAGAAATATAGAAAAGAAAAACAAAGTTTATTAGATATAGAATTCAATAATGGAACAGGAATTTGAACTCATTGCCAAGACCTTTATGGGTCTGGAGCCAGTCTTGGCTGAGGAGCTCACCCAACTGGGTGCTAACAATGTACAAATAGGTCGCCGCATGGTATCTTTCACAGGCGACAAGGAAATGATGTATCGTGCTAACTTCCAGTTACACACAGCCATCCGCATCTTGAAACCTATCAAGCACTTCAAGGCACGTTCTGCCGAAGAGGTGTACGACGAGGTTCAGAAGATCAAGTGGGATGACATCTTAGACGTGAAGAAGACTTTCTCGGTAGATTCTGTAGTCTATTCTGAGGAGTTCCGCAACTCACGCTTCGTGACTTACAAGGTAAAGGATGCCATCGTGGACTGGTTCCGCGAAAAGCAGGGCACACGTCCTAACATCAGCGTGTCTAACCCAGACATCCGCCTCAACATCCATATCGCAGAGGATAACGCTACCCTGAGTCTCGACTCAAGCGGTGAGAGTCTGCACCGCCGTGGCTACCGTCAGGAGCAGGTAGAGGCACCTCTGAACGAGGTTCTCGCTGCAGGTATGATCCTGATGACCGGCTGGAAGGGCGAATGCGACTTCATCGACCCAATGTGCGGTTCGGGAACCATCGCCATCGAGGCTGCCCTCATCGCCCGCAACATCTCTCCAGGTGTATTCCGCAAGGAGTTTGCCTTCGAGAAATGGAACGATTTCGACCAGGATCTCTTCGATATGATCTATAACGACGACTCTCAGGAGCGCGAGTTCGAGCACCACATCTACGGATATGATGTAGATATGAAGGCGGTGAACACTGCCAACCTCAACGTGCGTGCAGCCGGACTGAGCAAGGATATCACCATCGCACAGCAGGATTTCAAGGACTTCACACAGCCTGCCGAGAAGAGCATCATCGTGATGAACCCTCCATACGGCGAGCGTATCTCTACTCCTAACCTGCTGAACACCTACAAGATGATCGGCGAGCGATTCAAGCGTGCCTTCGCAGGCAACGAGGCTTGGGTATTGAGCTACCGCGAGGAGTGCTTCGAGCAGATTGGACTGAAGCCATCTATCAAGATTCCGGTATATAACGGAAGTCTGGAGTGCGAGTTCCGCAAGTATGTGATGTTCGACGGCAAGATGAAGGAGTTCCGCTCTGAGGGCGGTATCGTGAAGACAGAGCGAGAGAAGAGCGAGATGGCGCAGAAGCACCGTTTCAAGAAGGAGCGCGAGTTCAAGAAGCGTGTGAGCGAGGAGACAGAGAACGAGAAGGCAGATATCCGCAGCTTCCAGTTCCACAGCCATCGTCTGGAGGACTTCGAGAAGCGCCGCAATGAGATTCGCCGTGGCGGACGTCCACGTGTGGGTGCAGGCGGCGACCGTGACGACAAGCGTGGTGGCAAGCGTTTTGAAAAGGACGACCGCAAGGGTGGCAGAAGCTTCGGAGGAAAGCGCGACGGCAAGCGTTTCGAGAAAGGCGACAAGCGTGGTGGCTTCAAGGGCGACCGCAGAGGCGGACGTGACTTTGGAGGAAAACGCGGCAGCAAGCCTAGCTTCGACACCGACTTTGATGACGAGGATTAAGATTTTCTAGTAATGCACTAAAACAGTGCGTCGCTAAAGATAAAATTCTAGTTATCAGATAGATAAACCACATAACACCACAAAACGTGGTGTTATGTGTTACAAAAAACAAGAAAAAAATCATGAATCTGAAGAATTCAATTTATAAATTATCTTTTGCAGCTATGATTTCCATGATGGCAATGAATGCAACCGAGATACAGGCTCAGGGCGTGGTTCCTGCACAGAAGGGCGAGAAAGCCTTCACACTGGAAGACCTGAACTTCGGTGGCAACAACTACCGCAACATGGTGGCAAAGAACCGCTGGTGCACCTGGTGGGGAAATGAACTCATCCATCAGGACATCGAGGCATGCTATCTCGTAAACAAGACTACCGGAAAGGAGACAAAACTCTTCGGTATCAACGATATCAACCAGTGGATTGCTCCTACCAAGGACATCAAGGTAAGAGCCCTCTACAACGCTCAGTTCCCTTTCGCAGGCAAGAGCATCGTGATGGTGAGCAACGGCAGCAAGACCTACACCATCGACTTCAAGAAGCATAAGCTGGTGAGCGAGATGGAGTTTGAAGACGGCGAGAACCTGCTGGAGGCTAATGCACAGCAGAATGCATTCGCCTATCTGAAGGGCAGCAACCTCTATGTGCGCACCTTCGACGTAACCAACAATGCCATGACAAGAGAGAAGAAGTCTCACGATTTCCAAATTTCTACAGACGGCAGCCGCTCTATCGTGTATGGTCAGAGTGTTCACCGCGATGAGTTCGGCATCAGCAAGGGTACCTTCTGGAGCCCTAACGGCGAACTGCTCGCCTTCTATCGCATGGACCAGAGCATGGTGACTGATTATCCACAGGTGGATATCCCGGAGATTGATTACTTCAATCATCCTGAGACAGAGACCTGCTGCGCCAAGCCTGCACCAGACAAGTATCCGATGACAGGCGAGACATCGCACAAGGTAACTGTAGGCGTGTTCGACTGCATGACCGGCAAGACCATCTATCTGAAGGCTGGCGACCCTACTGACCGCTACTTCACCAACATCGCATGGAGCCCAGACAGCAAGACCATCTATATGTTTGAGCTGAACCGCGACCAGAATGACTGTCACCTCACTGCCTACAGCGCAGAGACTGGCGAGAAGACCGGCGAGCTCTATCGCGAGACCGATGAGAAGTATGTAGAGCCTTGTCACCCTATCCAGTTCCTGCCTTGGGACAACAGCAGCTTCATCATGCAGAGTCGCAAGGATGGCTACAACCACCTTTACCTCTGCACCCTGGGCAAGCACGGCAGCCGCATGGCAAGCAACACGGAATCACTCGAAATCAAACAGTTGACTTCCGGTAAATGGGAAGTGATGGAAGTGCTCGGCTTCAACACCAAGCGCAAAAGCATCATCATCGCATCCAACGAGTGCTCTCCTATCCAGCGTAACATCTTCGTGGTGGATACCAAGACCGGCAAGCGCACCATGATGGACGATTGCGGCAAGGGATGGCACAACGCTACCCTGAGCGGGAACGGACAGTTTATCTATGATAACTACTCTACTCCTACCGTGCCTCGCAAGATTGCCATCGTAAACACCGAGAACGGCAAGCGCACCTCCTATTTCACAGCCAAGAACCCATGGAAGGGCTACAACGTGCCTGAATACAGCTGCGGTTCGATCAAGGCCGACGACGGCGTAACCGACCTCTACTGGAGAATGGTGAAGCCGGTGAACTTCGACCCTAACAAGAAGTATCCTACCATTATATATGTATATGGTGGACCTCACGCCCACAACGTGGATGCCCGCTGGAACTACTCTAGCCGTGGCTGGGAAACCTACATGGCAGAAAAGGGCTATCTGCTCTTCATCCTCGACAACCGTGGTAGCGAGAACCGTGGCAAAGCTTTCGAGCAGGCTACCTTCCGCCAGCTGGGTCAGGTAGAGATGAAGGACCAGATGAAGGGTGTAGAATATCTGAAGACCCTGCCTTACGTAGATGCCGACAAGATTGGTGTTCACGGCTGGAGCTTCGGTGGATTCATGACCATCTCGCTGATGACCAACTATCCTGACGTGTTCAAGGTAGGCGTAGCAGGCGGTCCGGTAATCGACTGGCACTGGTACGAGGTGATGTATGGCGAGCGCTATATGGACACCCCACAGACCAACCCAGAAGGTTACAAGAAGACCTCTCTGCTCTATCAGGCAAAGAACCTGAAGGGCAAGCTGCAGATTATCCAGGGCTTGAACGATGTGACCGTGGTGCCACAGCACTGCCTCACCTTCCTGAAGGCTTGTATCGCAGCAGGTACCCAGCCAGATTTCTTCGTATATCCAGGTGAGCCGCACAACATGAGAGGTCATCAGAGCACTCACCTGCACGAAAGAATCAGCAACTACTTCTTCGACTACCTGAAGTAAAAAGAAAAATTTTAAATGTATAAGAGACTCTATCTGAAGAAAATTCGGATGAAAAATATAAGAGAGTCAATCTGAAGTAAAACTAATCTTCGGAACGGAAAGATGATTAACAAGATAAGAAAAGTAATTTTATTAATTACCACCATACTCTTTGCCTGCCACCTGCAAGTGGCAGGTAAAGAGTTTTTTGTTTCTAAGCAGAGCATCCCCGACTTTAAATTCATCTTCGACAAGCTATCTCAGAACCGCATCACCTATAATCGCTACAACGACAGCATCTTCAGCATCCACAACCACGACGAATGGGTAAGATTCTTTATGACAAGAAGCCAGAATAACCATAAGATCTATAACGAGAACGAGAAGCTGCTGAACAGCATTGTAGATTATTTCGAAACCGATATGGCAGATACGACGAAGGAGACCATTCTGCCGGATGCAGCCTACGACAGTCTGGACAAAAACTTCTTTCATAACTACGCCTATGCCCTGACGGATCCATTCATCACAAACAGGGTTACGGATATTCTGATTCGAAATTTCAGAAAACGCCCGGAAAGGAACTACGAATTTCTGAGAGCCATGAGCTGGAAGGGTTCATCCTATTACCAGATATGGAGACTGAACAGAGACAACGAGACATCGAAAAAAGCATACGATTGCATCGCATACGTAGCCGACAGTGCGCACTGCCATACGCCCGAAGAACTGGGGCTGTACGGCTATGCCCTACAGGATCTGTGCCTATCCGCATGGACACTCCACCATATCCAACCTCTGAAAAAACTGAAGGAAAGATACGAAAAGCTGGAAATTTTAGCCAGAAATCATACGGCAGACGAGCTGGAAGTACCCGAAAAGAGAAGGCAGCTATGGATTAACCGAATCAAAAACAGAGACTTGGAGATAGTAAGAGGTATCTATCTCACCAATCCGGAACTGATAGAAAAGAAAGAAGGAGACGCTTTGGTAAAACGAGTGATAAGACAATATCCGGATACCGTAGGACTCAGCATCTCATCGAAGCTCAATCTCATCGTCATGAAGCTAAGAATTGGAGAAATCCAGACAAGAACAGCCTTGAAAGAGGCTGAGGAAATATACGGAACGCTGATCAAACCACTTACACAACAGAAAGTTCTGGGGGAAGGTGCCTTCAATTCGCTGATGAATCATTATACCAACCTGGCGTTTATCGTAGATACCGCCAGGGTTTCAGCCAATTACAAAAAAAAGCACATCAGGACATTCTGTGAAGATATTATCAGGATGTTCAGACATCGCAAAGACCAGCAGAACTCCACGCAGTATAATCAGACACTGGAAAATGTGAGCACCTATCCCCGACTCATCAAATACCTGAGCGATGAAGAAAGAATAGGATTCGTGATGGAACTGAACGTGGCAACCCAGGTTACCACCTACGCCCACTCTACCCACGTGGCACGACTTGCAGAAGCCATGATGAAAGCCATCATCAGGCACCGGCGGGAACTGCTGGTAGGAAAACTGGGCATCAACAGCAAATGGCAGGTAAGGCTTCATCAGCGACAGCTCATCCACTTCATCACCCGTGCTGCACTCTGTCACGACATAGGCAAGAACAGTATCGTAAGCGTGGTAAACAACGACTATCGCCAGCTGTGCGATGAGGAGCGAAGAATCATCAGAATGCATCCCCGAATGGGACTGAAATACCTGAAGATATCGCAGAAGCTGAAATACTACTACGATACCACGCTGGGACATCATAAATGGTACAACGGCAAGGGAGGCTATCCAAACGATTTCGACAACACCAAGTCGCCTTACCGCTTCATGATAGACATCATAACCCTGTGCGACTGCATGCAGGCTGCCACCGAGCGAGTAGGCAGAAACTACAAGCAGGAGAAGAGCTTTGAAAAAGTGATGGAAGAGCTGAGGGCAGGCGCAGGAACACGATACAATCCCGACCTGGTGAAGCTGATAGATGACATACCGGAACTCTACAAGGAACTGGAGAGGATAGCCATCTACGGATGGCCAAATATCTATTATGAAATCTATAAGAACTATATGCGATAAAGATTTTAGGCTTTTTGCTTGTATAGTTCGCTGAAATTTAGTAATTTTGCAGCAAATTAGGAATTTGGATGCAAAAAGGAGTAAATATCTATCCTGATTGTAATAGAAGGAGAAGACCAATATCCTGATTGTAACATACAATAGAAGAATTATTAAACGTAACTACGATGAAAATATTATTGTTAGGAGGCGGTGGCCGCGAGCACGCCTTAGCTTGGAAAATCGCTCAGAGCGAGAAGTGTGAGAAACTCTTTATCGCTCCTGGTAATGCCGGTACACAGAATGTCGGCGAGAATGTGAATATCAAGGCTGACGACTTCGAGGCGCTCAAGAACTTCGCTGTCGAGAATGGTGTTGATATGGTGGTAGTAGGTCCGGAAGACCCACTGGTAAAGGGTGTCTATGATGACTTCAAGGCAGACCCTCGCACCCAGAACATCCCTGTGATTGGTCCATCAAAGGCCGGTGCCGTGCTGGAAGGAAGCAAGGACTTCGCCAAGCAGTTTATGAAGCGCCACAACATTCCGACAGCTCAGTATGAGACTTTCGACGGCGAGCACGTAGAAGAAGGCTTGAAGTTCCTGGAGACTCTGAAGGCTCCATACGTATTGAAGGCTGACGGCTTGTGCGCCGGTAAGGGTGTTCTCATCCTTCCTACCCTGGAAGAGGCCAAGAAGGAGTTCAAGGAGATGCTCGGCGGTATGTTCGGCAACGCTTCTGCACGCGTAGTTATCGAGGAATTCCTCAGCGGTATCGAGTGCTCCGTATTCGTATTGACCGATGGCAAGAACTACAAGATTCTGCCTGAGGCTAAGGACTACAAGCGCATCGGCGAGCACGATACCGGTCTGAACACCGGCGGTATGGGTAGCGTTACCCCTGTGCCATTCGCAACCAAGGAGTGGATGCAGAAGGTGGATGAGCGCATCATCCGTCCTACCGTAGAGGGTCTGGCTGAGGAGAACATCGACTACAAGGGCTTCATCTTCTTCGGTCTGATCAATGTAGAGGGCGAGCCTATGGTTATCGAGTACAACTGCCGTATGGGTGACCCAGAGACAGAGAGCGTGATGCTCCGCCTGAAGAGCGACATCGTGGATCTCTTCGAGGGTGTAGCTGCCGGCGATCTTGACAAGCGCAGCATCGAGTTTGATGAGCGTGCTGCTGTCTGTGTGATGCTCGTAAGCGGTGGTTATCCAGAGGCTTACAAGAAGGGTTATCCTATCCATGGTATCAATGATGTGGAAGGTTCTGTAGTTTTCCACTCTGGTACAGCCATGAAGGATGGGGAGGTTGTAACCAATGGCGGCCGTGTAATCTGCGTAAGCAGCTACGGCAAGGATAAGGAAGAGGCTCTGAAGAAGAGCTTTGCCGAGGCACAGAAGATCCAGTTCACAGACAAGTACTTCCGCTCTGATATCGGACAGGATCTTTAAGGGCAAAAGCTTAATTTTAACGGATAATGTTAAGAAAGAAAACTTTTCAAAATAAAGTGGCGGCTAGCCGCTACGCTCTACCTGTAACAGCAACCCTTGCCGCCTTGGTATGGGTTGCTGTAGGTTTTTTAGTAGCTAACATTTGGGTGCAGTTCGCCTTCACCATTCTCTCTACCCTGCTGATGGTGGAACTCAACAATCATAATTCCCTGATGCGAACCTACAGCCGAATGGTGTCCTGCAGTTTCCTGGTGTTCATCACCATGACCTCTCTGCCTACACCCTCCTTCAAGGCAAGCATCGTGACGATGTGCTCCATCGCCTTCTACCTCATCATCTGGAACAGTTACCAGGACAGGCGGGCGGCAGGATGGACCTTCTATGCCTTCTTCTGCGTAGGACTCGCCTCAATGGTGTTCATCCAGGTGGGATATTTCCTGCCCTTCCTGTGGCTGATGATGATGGTATTCACCAATTCCTTCAGCTTCAGAAACTTCTTTGCATCTATCATCGGTCTCATCATGCCGTATTGGTTCTCAGCGGGTTACTTCGCCTACACCAATAACATCAATGGACTGATCAGTCATTTTGCGGAATTCATCAACTATCAGGATCTGTTCGATTATTCGCAGGTTACCGACCACGAGGTGGTGAATCTCCTATTCCTCATCATCCTGAGCACATTGGGCAGCATACACTTCCTGCATACCTCTTATGCTGATAAGATCCGTACCCGAATGATCTACAATTCATTCATTCTGATCAACTATGTGAGTCTTGCCTTCATCATCCTGCAGCCTCAGCATATCAAGGAGTTGGGCAGCATCATGATTGTAAATACGGCACCACTCACCGCTCACTTCATCACCTACACTAAGGGAAAGCTGGCGAACATCGTCTTTATCTCGGCGCTGGTCATCATGGTATTGATATTGCTATACAATATCTTCATTCCGGAAACGGTATTGCTGCAGGCTATTGAGGGATAAGATTTTCAGAGATAGACTTGATGCACTGTTTCAGTGCATCAAGTAGATTAAACAAATAATATTCAATGGGTTACATAATAGACTTTTTAATCAACTGGGGCTATTGGGGCATGCTTGTTTCCGCCTTTCTTGCCGGCAGTTTCTTTCCTTTCAGCAGCGAGGTAGTGATGTCGGGCTTGCAGGCAGCAGGTTTGGATCCCATCCCTCTGGTGATATATGGCAGCATAGGAAATGTATTGGGCTCGCTGTTCAACTATGGCGTGGGCAGACTGGGCAAGATGGAATGGATAGAGAAATACCTACACGTGAAGAAGGAAAAACTGGATCAGGCAGAAAGATTCATGGCTGATAGAGGTGCCTGGATGGGCTTCTTCGCCTTCATCCCGATATTGGGAAGCGCCATCACCATCGTGCTGGGACTGACAAGAGCCAATATCATCATCTCTACCATCAGCATCACCATCGGAAAAGTGCTGAGATATATCCTATTGGTTTATGGTCTCAGCTTCATCGTATAAACATATAAGCAGATTTATAACACAAGAAGATTTTAATATATGAAGAGATTTCTATACCTTATTATATTATGTGTCATTCTTGCCGGATGTAAGGGTACACCTCAGAAACAGGCAGATTCGGGAAAGGCTTCAAGCACAGAGAAGCCTGCGGTTACGGTTACAGTTACAGTTACGATTTCCCCCTACAAGTTTTTCGTAGATCAAATTGCCAAAGGCAAGGTGGATGTCAACGTGATGGTATCGAATGGCAACAACCCGGAGACTTACGAACCATACGCCCAGCAGATGATGGAACTTTCGAAGAGTGCCCTCTATCTGAAAGTGG
>ERZ1027181.233-NODE-233-length-28118-cov-19.410647_pt1 | contig 28118 bp, 21 predicted proteins | sample MGYA00519247_ERZ1027181 | MGnify/ENA primary metagenome ERZ1027181 (study PRJEB26926, sample SAMN06164415) | human gut metagenome | biome: ENVO:00009003; feature: ENVO:2100002; material: ENVO:00002003 | host: Homo sapiens | place: USA | collected 2012 ...
TATAAGGTGGACGAGGTTCTGGCAACAGTTCCATAATCTGTTTCACGGCACATCGCCCCAACTGCCATATCCGAAGCATAATCTCTTCTTCCTGATTCGTCAATTTTTCCATCTTTCTATCTTTATTTTTTAATTTCAACATATTTGTTTCTAAATCACGCTGCAAAACTACGAAAAATTCGTAGAGCAACGAGAAAAAGCACGTTAAAAAAGATAAAACCATTTATATTTTAACATTTTACGAACTCTTCGTAGATATTATATTTCTTGATACCTTGCGTTTTACTAGGTATCAACCTTCCTCTTTTTACAGAGAAAAGCATATAAACTTCGAACGAAAAAACAAGATATTGAACGAAATTACGAGAAAGCATCGGATAGTTTTCGTAACTTTGCACCATAATAGTAATAATAACAACAATGACGCAACAAAACAATCAAAACAAAATCAAATAGCAGGAGAGTTTACAAATCACTCACAACTAAGGCAGGCAGGTAAGAACCTTCCCGTCAAATATAAAGACGAAAAATATCTGATTCAGATAGAACCATCAAAAGGTAAGGTGATCATCAACCGATGACCATCTTACCTTTTTTAATACCATTTTTTTGCTGTCATTACAGTCAGGAATTATAGTCACTTACTTTTTAGTAATGAATTCCCTATCTTGATACACATTTTTACTTTTCTGTACACAATAAAGATAAGATAAAGCATTCACCTGCGCTGCATCATCAGAGACCTTACTCAATCCCAAAACTTGACCAAATTCCTGATGGATTAATTTCTGTAATTCTATTGGCTTAAATGGTTTCTTGAAATCATGCCCAACATTTATACGAAAAGATAATATTTCACCAGTACGTGGATGCACTGTCTTCTGAGAGGAAACACCAACCTTTCCCATGTCGTAAGACACTAAAAAAGGTACAGAGGCTGCATCGATTCCTGACTTGATGGAATTCAAATGAATTCTCAATTTAACTTTTGCCTTTGCCAAAGATTCATTCCATGATAAAATTCCCTTCTGCAAAGCCTCTTTATACTTATTAGGAACCAGACTATCAACATAGACCATACAAGCACACTTCGGCTGTAGCCTCATCACCAGAGAATCATCAACAACCGTATAAGGATTCTGTGAATAATCCTTGAAATGAATAGTCTGAATATCCAGACCCTCAGTAGCTAAGCGTATAGGCATATCCTTCTCCGGTAAGAGTCGGAGACAGATACTCAAATATAAGGGTTTACTTCCATTCGGCAAAATAATAGCCATACTGTTGAATGCATACTGCTCTGACTCTGCCTCATGGTATCTGACCACCTTCAGCACAACTTCTTCTCTTCCAGAAGAGTTCCCCTTCTGCGGTGAAATAACTTGAACAGAATTCAACTTACTCATATCTGGGTCCAACGAACGAACATCCGGGTACTGTGAATAACTCACCCATTCTTTTTCACCCTTCACAACATCAGTAATATCAATAATCGGATTGCCATCTTGGGATATAGCGACTGCAGGATATTCCTCACCAGCAACAGGCACATTAGAAGCTCTGAATGCATCCCAGTATGTACTTTTCCTATCCATGATGCGCTCAGTGTAGAACGGTTGAAGAAACTCAACGGTCATTGAATCTGGTATGGACAAACGCACTACACCCAATGAATTGACAGAACGGTTGATCATACCAAAGCCATGATCTATCTGCCCACTTACCTCTATCTCACGACCGTTCCACTTTCTTGGGAATTCCATATAAACACGATTACCTTCCTGATAAACAGGAAAAGCGCCATCCGTCTTTTTCATATTTTCCGATAAGAATTCAGCAAATGGCTTAGGAACAACTGTTTGTTTTTCTTCTCCCATAACCTGTAGCAGGCTAAAAGAAGAGAATAAGAAAAACATAATTAAAAAGCTTTTATAATGTTTCATCATTTGATTATGAGTCAATATTAAATGATATTTATATCTTTTTCTGGTCTAAAATAGAAGACTGAATATGCGCCAGGATTACCAGTTCTTATAAGCAGTCTCCATCTTTTCCTTCATCGTTTTCACCTCAGTCAATAGCGTCTCCAATGTTTTGACAAGAATCTCATCCTTCTCTTTTGCCTTAGCTTTCTCTATTCGCTCCATTGCATAATCGAAATGCTGTTGTTGCTCTGATTTAAAATGTTTGATTTCCTTCTTTCTATCTACATGAAGATGTGACATGATTTTGGAATCAAAAAGCCAACCGGGAGGAGTTACCACATAATCTTGCAAGAATTTCAAGACTTTTTGTGTATATTCAGGGGTATCATAATGATTATCACCATAATAATAACCACCCAGATGTGCAAACACATGACCAGTCCAGAGGTTATAATGCTCTATCAAAGCCTTATACCGTCCTTCCATCACTTGCTCTTCCAAGTTCGTTTTCGGATTCCAGATATCAAGAGAACATAAGTATTTGAGATTTTCGATACCACAACTGTTGATAGCCACATGGTCATTACCCAAGTCTTCTTGTTGCGAACGGATATCCCGAGCATCATAGAAAGCTAATTCTGGACATTCCTTTTTCTTTTGCTCATACCATTTCCATCTGGCATTTTCTTGCTCTTCTGGTGTATTACCTTCAAACTCCCGATACCCCCATTCTATTGCCCAACGGTCGTATTCACCCAATTGAATACGGCGATTGCGAAGCGCTACATGATCACCCGGACGAAGAGCATAGTTGAAACGTACATAGTCCATAATAGAACTACCCATACCATGCTTGTCCAGATAATCATTATCACGGAGATTGTCTATAGAAGCATGGCTACTACCACTATGATTGTGCTCTAATCCCAAACTATGACCCACCTCATGGGTTATCACCATCTTCAACAGCTCACATTGCAATGACTCTGGCAAAATAATCTTGCGAGCCTCTGGATCAACAGCACCACATTGAGCAAAATACCAATTCTGCACGATATTCATCACACTGCTGAATACCCCGACATGACAACCGTTGATTTCTCCGCTTCTTCCCTCACAAGGCGTAGGTCCATAAGCATTACTCGTGGCCGAAATCTTCCAGGAGATATAAGGATATCTGCTATCATACATACAGAAATCAGGATCTTCCTTCGGTGTAGGTGCCAAACGGGCATCAATGGCATTTTTAAAACCTGCCTGTTCAAACGCAGGACGCCATTCACGGACCGCCTCAATGATACACTTCTGATACATCTTCGGGAACTGCCGATCTACATAGAAGATGATAGGATGCACCGGTTCCACCAATTCTCCCCTGCGATACCGTTCTCTATCCTCAGGACGGATTTCCAATCGCCAACGCTTAATGACAGGAAGGCGACTTCGGATACCATCTGTAGAAAGCACAAACTTGTTGATTTCAAAAAACGATTTTCCGTCACCACGTTTCACAGATATAGGCTGTTTAGGCATAAGACTGATACAGACTCCAGTTTCCCAAATGCCCTGATAATTCTGGATTGGCTTACCAGGAAGAGGCATTGCTAAATTACTGTAGGTGCGCGACATACGCAACAGAATACAATCATTTTTCCCTTTCACATCAAGAATGCGGTCTTTTTCCTTATTCCGCATACTGATCTTCATGTCGTAATAAGCAGGTTCCATGCCAAAGAGGGTAAAATTCTTCAATGTATTTCCTATCTCTATAAGCGTACGCCCATTGCTTTCCTGTATGACAGGCAAACGCTTGTAGAGACGCTCCTGCGGAGTGAGCATCGCTATCTTAGAAAAAACACTTGTAGAATCTGCCAGTATCCACTTATGCTGCGGATCCGTCATATACACCTCCCCATCTTGCTTACGAAGCGAAAAGAAAAGGGGGCCGATGAGGTCACCTGCATAACCATACTTAGTTTCACTACTTCGGTTTGGATTTTCGGGAGCACTCAAAATGGTAGTAGTAACACTGTACTCACGACCGAAAAGCGAATCAGGAATCGACCAGTACATCTTACCATCAGACTCAAAAGTATCAAACATTCCTTTTGTCAACTTCGCATCAGCAGGAAGAGCACCAACAAACGGATTCTGCCCGCTCGCTATGAGCGAGCAGGCAGAACTAAATACTATAGATAATAATATTCTTATTTTCATCATGGATTATTCTCAGTCATTAAGATGATCTCAAAACAAATCTTGAGATTATTCATAATTATAAGAGATATCTACAATCTTGCCAAATCTATTATTTGCATCCTGGAAAATGTAAGAAGCATTTTCACTCCTATCTACATCACCCGCAATAGTCAGTTTCAATTCGCCCAGCAAACCCTGACCTGCAGAAGTATTGATACCGAATCCGAGAATCATGCCATTACCATTTTCTGCATCCTCAGGGTCGCGGAATTTCAGGCAAGCAATCTTGGCATTAGCATCAGCGTCATAACTGTAGATTTTCTCAATCTTCTGACGCTCCATATCTATACGATACACGCTATTACCTGCAGCCATGAAAATAAAATGGGCTGAATATGCTTGAGAAGCTGCAAACTTGGCAGTTTTCAAATCGATGGAAGGATCCAGATCGATTGTATATTTTCCTGCACAAAGCGGATCATCCGCATTGCTGAAACGGAAAACAGTAATCTGTGAAGCCCCTTCACTTGCCATAACGGCATAAGCATAGTTACCATTATCGCCGCCACGCAAGATATCAAGTATCTGCAGAGACGCATCTACATTGCTTGGATCAAAGGCATAATTGCCGTCGGGATCCTCAGACAAATCACGGAACACCAATGGCTTTTTGTCCTTCCATTGGGAACCCATACGATAATACTTAGAGTAGTAGAAGGATGTGAGGAAATAATCCGGCATAGAAGCAAAAGCACTACCGATGCGGAAGCGATGAGTTGCAGGATTATATGCCAGGACATAATTACTGAAAGTAGCAGAACATGTAGGTAGAAATGGTACTTGTTCTTCCTCACCATCGGAATTAACCTGCTTATCATATACGGAATAAGGAACACACCAACCGTCATCGTATGCGAAATAAGCCTTTTTGTCCGTCACAAACATCTCACCCTTCTTGTCCATTTTATAATAAGACAAATTGACTGGTACATTGTTAAGTGCATTCTCAAACAGAATTTTATTAGTACCATACTTCATGGTGAGTGTACTTGGAGAATATGTTGCAATATTCTTATCCGTGGCAATTGTCAGGTTGGCAAACATCGTTCCAACCATAGAATTACTATAACCATAATTACCCTTGGCAGCAATAGCCAATGGCTTACCCTCAAGAGCAAAAGATTCACCAGTTTCTGACTTAAACACATCAGCATAGGCAAAGAAGCCATCTGGATTACCCTCAATAGCTCCTACAATGCCCTTCTGATCGGCATCTTCCTGAAGCACAAACCAAGCAGGGTTCAAAGGCTTGACTACAGCAACCTTGCCCAACTGATACCATTTCTGACCTGTGGTCTTATCGGTAACAATGAGCATCATACCAATACTCTCTGGATTATTTGGTTCTACTACTACCTGACAAATCTTTCCTATAGAATAATCCGTATAGTCAGCAAAACGCATAGAACCAATCTTAGCATCCGGCTTCAATTTTTTCCATTCAAAAGTAAGATTGTCCTCATTCTCGGCAAGAGTTTGTGTCAACTCAGGCGTCAACGTAACCGTTGCAGGGTTCTCCTTTGGCATGCGGATTTTTGCCTCAGGGATTTCCACCTTCATATCATTCACTGCATGATAATCATAGTTACCCTTGTCATCATAGCAGCTCTGGACAAGCGTCATAGACACCAGGCCCAGAATATATAAATATATTTTTTTCATGATTTACTTTTTTTTATTCTTCTTCATCTGGGAAGATATCGTTACCATTTTCATCAAGTATTGGACCATGCTCCGCTTTATAAGCCTTATAGGCTGCATCCAGTTGCTGGAGGGCAGCATTAGCCTCATCATAATCGTATGCATCACCTTCAGGAGTAATGAAAGAATCAAGTGTTCTTCCCCATACGTCCATCATATAGCAATACTTGATAGGACTGAAATCACCTAACCAATACCAGTCGCTCCATGTCTTAGGCTCTGTAATATCCCAAACGTAGTTGACCTCTACCGAATTATCCTCTACAAATCCTTTTTCAAACTGATGGTTTGGATTGGTAAGATCAAATTCCAGATTACAACCATAGGTTTTTCTACCTGTCTTATAGGCAGGACGCTTAACCTTGAAATATACATACTGGCATACAGTATCAAGAGCAGAATAAGTATATTTGTCATCCAACTGAATGTCAAGCGTATTAGCATAGGAACTGTTATCTGTCTTCTTGATGCAGAAATCACGATTGGCAGTAAGTAAATCACCCATAATTCTCACACGTACACTATCACGGCGATAAGGGTCTGTTTTCATCTTCACATAGTCGCTATCGCGCAATTCACTATAAATTGTACGATAGTCGAAGTTGATGCGAGCTTCCTGACTGTACATGTCAATTTCTTCTTTCGAACAACTGGTAAGACTCAAGAACAGTGCCAGTGCCGACATATAAAACAATATTTTTTTCATATTTTTCAATCTCCTTATTTTGTAGTATTATTGCCAAAGATCTTTTCATTGTCTGGCAATGGCATCTGATATTCTTTACTGGTCATATTGGCTACACCACAACCATAGTAGGTGGTATAGTGATGAGCTTTCAGGAAGAAGAACAACTGACCTTCAGCATAGTACTCCTTGCGATATTCCTTCATGATTTCATTGATACGACGAGTCTGCTGTTTGTTTTCTTCAGAAGCAGCATCCTTGTCATCATAACCCAATGTATGAATTTCATCGCTATATGGAATACCGCGTGAGAGTCTGACTGTATTCAGAGCCTCTGCACTCGTTTCTGCATTTGGAGCACACTCAGCAATGATATAGTACATCTCCGGTAAACGAATCAATGGAATTGCATCTGCACCGCTATACAAATATGTATTTGCCAAAGGAGCCTGATTATACTTCAGACAGAATGCATACTGATGACTCTCGTCCCAGTTGAATGCTACTACATTCTGGCGCCAGTCAGAAGTGATACCTTCATACACCTTAGTAAACATATCTGCAGTCATACCATAACGCTGCTGTACACTTGTATTTTCCATATCCATACTGTTGCTGATAAGCGTATTGTTCAACTGATTTACAGAGAGACCGAAAATCTGCTCACCATAACGGATGGAATTGTAATTGGATGCTGTCTGACTCTTATACAGAGTAAAGTACTTGTTGGCATCGATAACCTCCTGAGCATACTGGACTGCAAGGTCATTCTGACCAGCATAGCAATACACACGAGCCATCATTGCCTTGACAGCATAAAGATTCATACGAAACTCACGGTTTGAAAGGAAATCTGTACGCTTATCTATATCTGTATGGAAATCACATGGATCATTATCTTTCAAGAGAGCCTCAGCAGCCTTCAGGTCTTCCAAGATTTTCTCTACCACCTGATTAGCAGGCAAAACCGGTGTCGGTTCTTTATCGTAAGTAGTCTTGTATGGTATAGCTGCATCTGTAGGATGCTCACTATAAATTGGACCGAAAAGACGCAAGAGATCAAAATAGATGAAAGCACGCAATCCCAATGCTTCTCCCTTGATACACTCATAGTAATGTGGGGTCTTCAATACATCTCGATGGGTCTCAATATTCTGCAGCAGATTGTTCAGGTTTGCCACTACATTATACATCTCAAGATAGAGATTATCCTTCTTACTCAAAAACTGGTTGGTATAATCGAATACAATAGCCTGGTTGTACACGCTATTTGTATTATAACCAGGATAATCACAGTATAGACCCGCCAATTCATCCAGATAACCATATTTCATGTCACCTGCATAAAGATTAGCAGTACCCAACTTCAGGTAAGCGCCCGTAAGGATATCCTTGAATCCAGACTCCGACTCAAACATCTTGTCGGCAGGGATTCTGTCCTTTGGTGATACATCAAGCCAATCATTGCAGGAAGTCAAACCTCCCATCAAGACTGCGAACACCAATATATAGAAATATTTCTTCATAATTATATTCGTAATTTATTGATTAGAATGCTACGTTCAATGAGAAAGTAAATTGACGGGAGAATGGATAGTCGAGACCACGCTCACGCTTTACCGATGAGAGGTAAAAGAGGTCTTCCATGGTGAAGCCCAACTTTGCAGATGTCAACCCCCAGTTTTTGAGGAACTTAGTATTCTTGGTATCTGCACGATAGTAGAATGAAAGGGTGCTGCCCTGGAACACATTCTCATCCATCACAAAACGGGAGGTTGCCTTGGTACCCTGACCATGTGGGTTGAGTGCACGGAACTGGGAATGGTCACCAGGCTTCTGCCAGCGCAACTGTGTCACACGACGGTCGGCATTGTAAACCAAATCGGCATTCTCTACCTTGTCAACCAAAGTCTGGTTATATACCTGTCCTCCAAACTTATAATGGAAACTTACATCCATTCCCCATCCCATATAAGTAAAGGATGAATTGATATAACCCTGCCATGTAGGCTCTGTATTACCCATTGGTACGGCATCCACACCACTATAGTTGGAAGCACTTGTCAATTCTCCATTACGCTTTACGAGAACTTCATCGCCAGACGCTGGGTCTATACCGAGAGAAGGAACAACCCAAATACTGGACATAGAATAACCTTCCTCATAACGTGGTAAAGGACTGTCCGTCAGATTCTTGGTACTCAACTCGTTAATATGGCGCATAGCCTCTGAAATTTCTACGAGTTTATCCTTGTTGTGAGAACCATTTACGGTAATTGTCCAATAAGACTGCTTAGCAGCATTACGGTATGGGATTCCTGAGAGACTGATTTCCCATCCCTTATTCTCTATCTTACCTACGTTCTCTGGATAACTGGTGAAACCGACAGATGGAGCCAATGTCACATTGGTCACCAAGTTATTGGTTACCTTGTTATAGTGTTCGATTCTTGCTGTGATACGATGATCGAGGAAACCCAACTCCAATGCAAGGTTGGTATTCTTGGTTGTCTGCCACTTCAGATTCTCATTATGCATCGCCATGATTTCTGCACCTGTACCATCAGAAGACAGATAAGGCAGAAGCAACGAATAGTTATAGTAACTATGAGCCTGATATGGTGAGAAGCCCTGCGCACCAGTTGTACCATAAGTACCACGGATAACAAAGTCAGAAAGCCATGGAATATCCTTGAAGAAAGCCTCCTTCTTTACATCATAACGAAGACCGGCAGACCAGAATGGTGCCCATCTATTGTTGGTACCAAACTCAGAAGAACCATCCAGACGTACATTGAAATCTACAGAATATTTATAAAGATAAGAATAACCGGCACTGAGCACCCAACCGATAGAGCGACTTGTATTCTCGCTTCCCGTCACCTTATCATTGTATTTCTTACCGAAGAGCAGGTCATCCATATTATCATTTGGGAAACCAGTCACATAAGTTCCATAAGAATCAGTACTGTTCTCAAGAATACTCATGCGGGCATTGGTAGTAATGTAATGATCCTTAATCTGCTTATTCCAACTGGCAGTCAAATCCACGCCCCAATTTACAGCCTCATTCTGTGTACGGCGATAATCACCTTTCAATGTCGGATCAGTAATTCCATCAAAAGCAGTATGCTGTGCAGGACGGAACACGTCACGATGTCCCACACTCTTAGAGAGTGAGAAAGCACCTTCAAAACGAAGTTCATTGGTAGGATTGTATTCTACTTTGAACAATTCACGCACAGAGAAGTTCTTGCTCTTATCCTTGCTGTGGAAAGTTGTGTTATAAAGTGGGTTAGGATAAGAGGCGGTAGCAGAGTTGGTGGCAGAGAAATCATCAAGCATCTTCTTCATGTTACCATTCTCGTCGTATGGAGTCAGATATGGATTCAATTTTGTGTATTCGCTAAAACTTCCATAGTTAGACTCATTAGCAGTAGAATTTTCGAGAGTGATACTGTTTTTCAACAATACCTTCTTCATGCGATACTGGAAGTCGAGCATACCGGTAAGTACATCACGACCACTATTTTTCATCACACCAGGTGAGTTATTGTAACCAACATACATACGATAACGCAAAGCCTCATCACCACCCTCCAAGGTTACAGTATGACGCTGCTGTACGGATGTACGCAATGGCTTGCTGAGCCAATATGTATCTACACCAGAGAGAACGTTTTTAAGTTTAGACTGGTAGAGATTCCATCTATCAATCGTTTCACCACCATCAGTATAGACTCCAGCCTTATATTCTGCATCCAGTTTCTCACGAGCATTCATCAGATTATAGCCTGTCAGGTCTGGTGCCTCGATACGCATCTCACCACCATATGTAACCCAAATTTTACCTGGCTTAGGAGTTTTACTTTCGATTACAATAACTCCATTTGCTGCTCTGGAACCATAGATAGCAGTAGCAGCAGCATCTTTCAAGACAACAATCGATGCGACACGATCAGGGTCGAGGTCTGAAAGAGTCTGTACGGAGATTTCAAATCCGTCCATGATAAGAAGCGGCTGATTGGCATAAGTCTCATATTCTCCCTGTACAGCCTGTACATCAGAAGATGTCGTACTCAAATCCATACTGGCACCACCACGCATACGCATATCAGGAAGACTGTTTGGATTTGAACCAGCCAGATTATTCTCCATGATATTCAAACCTGGAGCCATTGCTGCTATAGACTTCGCAATATTGTTTGTACTGAATTTCTTGAGATCTTCTCCCTTGATAGTTACTGCCGAACCCGTAAATCCTTCTTTTTTACGGTTGAACATACCAGTAACCACCACATCATCAAGGTGCTTACTGTCTGATTGCAGCGTTACCTTCATGTTGGCAGAAGGGGTTGCAAAAGTCGTTACCAAACCGATATAAGAGATTTTCAACTTGCTATTAGCTGGGACGTTTGACAACTGGAAACATCCGTTTTCATCTGTTATAGCTTGTGCCTGTCCACCTCCTACCATAATGCTGGCGCCTATAACAGGCATACCATCTTCGGCAGAGATTACGACTCCTTTTACAGTAGAGAGGATTGTACCTCCACTCAACTCTTTTGCATTTTGGTTTGTTCCTGTTTGCTGTGCCCTGGCATACTGCGCAGAACCCACAACAGAGAGCATGGCCAAAGTTGCAATCATCATGTGATTTTTTCTCATGAACCTTGTCTTTAATAAATTATACTCGTTGATATGTTATTATTTTCTCGTTGACTTATGAAAGTGACCAATAGATTTTTCTCAGTGCAAAGGTAATATTTTTTAAGAGAAATCAAGCAAAAATTCCAAAATAAACGAATAATTAAATAAAATTAATAAAAATCACCTACATTATTCGGTCTTTAAGAATACACAAACAAGTTATTTGCTATATCGAAACAAGTCATGTAAGGGTCGTAAATAAGTCACTTAGAGGTCGCAAACAAGTCACTTAGAGGTAAGCGTATCCTGCGTCACTTTTGTCACCCATACGACACCAAGAAAGTATTTTACATTATTTGCCGTAGGCTTTCTTTTTATTCATATTTCTCTTAATTTGCAGGAATTTTCCAATGCCATACGAATCAACTATAATTGTGATACGAAGCTCTTACCGACATAACAGTTAATCTTTGTAACAGATTTGTAATATTCTGCAAACTTCACATACGTTTTAAAGCGGGATGGTGTGTCATAAGTCTGTGACGCACCCTCTTTTTTCTTAATACCTCGCGTTTGCCAGGTATCAAGAATAGTCTGGTTTTCCCGTGCCATTAAACATTTTTATACCGGTTTTTCTTGGCATAACCATTTTTTCTCTGTATCTTTGCAAAAAGTTAAGCTGCAGAAGTCAAGTAAGTACGAACATTCAAAAAGTATCGGATATGACAAATTATAATCTCAGAAAGCTGCCAGCAGGCATCCAGTCGTTCAAGAAAATCAGAGAAGAGAACTATCTCTATGTTGATAAGACCGACATTATTTGGAAATTAGTAACCAACGGCTATACGTATAATTACCTGAGCCGTCCTCGCCGATTTGGCAAGTCATTGCTTGTCGATACGCTACAGTCGTACTTCGAAGGAAAGAAAGAACTCTTCGAGGGATTGAAAATCATGTCATTAGAGAAAGAATGGAAATCATATCCCGTTGTTCGACTCGACATGAGCATGGCTGATGCCACCCCCGAAGGCATCAAGGCTTACTTTGACGAGACCTTCGCCAAATACGAAGCCCAATATGGCATCACACCAAGATCCCTGACCGCTCTGTCAAACCGATTCAAGAACATCATCGTTGCAGCATACGAACAGACCGGCCTGCAGGTTGCCGTGCTCATTGATGAGTATGATGCACCCCTACAGCACTCCTGGATGACTCCGGAACACAAGGCATGCACGGAAGTATATCGCACCGTGTTCTCTGTGCTTAAGAATGCTGATGAATACGAAAAGCTTGTCTTTATCACGGGCATCACCAAGTTCACCCAGATTTCATTGTTCTCGGTACTCAACAATCTTTCCAACATCAGTTTCTTACCAGAATATACCCCAATCTGCGGTATTACAGAAGAGGAAATTTTGGAGAATTTCATGCCAGAAATTGAAAAAATGGCAACACGTAACAAATGGTCAGTACAGGAAACCCATGATAGATTAAAGGCTTATTACGACGGATACCACTTCTCAGAAGAAAACATGGTGGACATCTATAATCCTTATAGCCTGGTCAATGCACTACAGCAATCCAGATTGAGTAATTTCTGGGCTGCATCGGGCGCCACCTCTCTCATCCCTAAGTTTGTAAACAATGCCGAGTTGCGCTTAGGCGATTTCGACCATTGCCGCATCCTGCGAAATATACTGGAGCAATCTGATGTAACAGGCGGTGGAGCTGCCCTGTTCCTATATCAGTCGGGCTATCTCACCATCAAGGACAGCGATGAATTCGGCTACGTCTTGGGATTCCCTAACGAGGAAGTGAAGCAAGCTCTCTATGAGATGGTACTCCCAGCCTTAACCTTGCGAGAGGAAGGCGATAGCCAGTCATTGCAAGCCAATCTGTACTACCAGTTAGGAACAGGTCAGTTGGCTGAAGCCATGAAATCAATGAAGGCTCTCATTGCCGATGTGCCATATAGCAACAAGAAGCTTGCCTCCATGGATATGGAAGAACGCTACTGCCTCATCATCAGCACCATCCTCAATGCCATCGGACTGAAGGTTGAAGTGGAGCACATGCTCGCCACAGGTAGAATTGATATTCTCGCCACAACTTCGAGATATATCTATGTAATAGAATTAAAGCTGGTGAACAATGGTGGTAAGGAAGCTGCCATCAAGCAAATCATCTCGAACCAATATCTAGAGCCGTTCAAGGCTGACAAGCGAGAAGTGATAGGACTGGGAATTGAGCTGGATGATGAAGGAAAAGGATTGCAGGATTGGGAAAAAGTATAAAGAAAAAAACAAGAATAAGGAAAAGACAGAAACAAAAGATAGAGAAAAGACTATAACAAGCAAAAGATGACCTCACGTTTTGCGAGGTCATCTTTTTTATTAGCGATTCCTTGACTTTTTGGCAAAACACCTAACATATTTGTACTATTTTACTTTTTTAAGGACCATAAGACAGATGTTATTGAGTATTTTTCACTATCTTTGCATCCGAAGAAATAAACAAAGAAGTAATAATCAATAAGGAAAACTTAAAAACCAACAACAATATGGACAAGATACTAAAAACGCAATTTGTCGGATTTTCCTTTGCATTGGCTCTGCTGTCATCTCTCGGCAGTCAGGCTCAGTCGCATTCTGGTGCACTGTCGCTCCCTACCCCTACTCAGGAAGCCAAACCGGGTGTAAGATGGTGGTGGATGGGATCTGCTGTAGATAAAGAGAACCTAAAGTGGAACCTCGACGAATATGCCAAGGCTGGCATTGGAGCCGTGGAAATCACGCCACTCTATGGTGTGCAAGGAAATGACAAGAATAACATTCCGTATCTCTCTCCGAAATGGATGGAGATGCTCAAATTCGTAGAAGAAGAAAATAAGAAGGTAGGTATTGAAACCGACATGGCTACTGGTACCGGCTGGCCTTTTGGTGGTCCTTGGGTGCCTATCAGCGAAGCAGCATGCAAGGCGGTGTTCGTAGATACTATCGTTGACGTGAAACAGAAATTGATGGAGATTGAATTCAACGTTCCTCAGAAAGAGCGTGACTTTGCCAAGCTGAAACTCATCAAGGCATATCCAGTTGAGGGACAGAACAGGAAAAAGCGTGTCATCGCTCTCTACGAAAGCCGCACCCGACAGAAAGTTAAACGTGCTGCACCGGGCGGAGAAGGATACGTCATCGACCACTTTGACTCCACTGCCGTGGCTAATTATCTGGCACATATCGATAGTGCCTTCGTTGCCAACAAGACTCCTTATCCACATACCTTCTTCAATGATAGTTATGAGGTATATGGAGCCAACTGGACTCCTAACCTGCTGACAGAATTTGAGAAGATACACGGATATAAACTGCAGGACAAGTTCCCTGAATTCCTTGATGGTGATGCCGTGGTGGTAAGCGATTACCGTGAAACATTAGGCGATATGCTGCTCCATAACTTCACCGAACAGTGGACCAAGTGGGCAAACAAGCGTGGTGCCATCACCCGCAATCAAGCTCATGGTTCACCAGCCAACCTCATCGACTGTTATGCCGCCGTAGATATCCCTGAGATAGAAGGATTCGGTCTTACTGATTTTGGCATCAAGGGTTTACGCAAGGATCCGGGCAAGACCCGTCCTAATTTCAGCGACCTCAGCATGCTCAAGTATGCACCATCTGCCGCCCATATCACAGGCAAGAAATATACCTCCAGCGAGACCTTTACCTGGCTCACCGAGCACTTCCGCACATCCCTGAGTCAGATGAAACCAGATATGGACCTCATGTTCTGCGCAGGTGTGAACCACATGTTCTTCCATGGTACAGCCTACTCGCCTAAAAACGACCCATGGCCAGGATGGAAGTTCTATGCATCGGTGGATATGAGTCCGACCAACAGTATCTGGCGCGATGCACCGGAACTGATGAAGTACATCACCCACTGCCAGACCTATCTGCAGTGGGGACAGCCTGACAACGACTTTCTGGTCTATCTGCCAGTAAGAGATATGTGGCGCAAGGATACCAAGAACTGGTTGATGCAGTTCGACATCCACTCCATGGCGAAGAAAGCACCGGAATTTATCAAAGTGATTCTCGACATCGACAAGGCTGGTTTCGACTGTGACTACATCAGCGACAAATACCTGCGCACCTGTACCTTTAAAGATGGTATGATCGAAACAGCTGCCGGTACCCGCTACAAGGGCATCATCATCCCAGGCAACAATATCATGCCAAGCGATGTAATCCAGCATATCTCCGACTTGAAGGCGCAAGGAGCCAAGATTATCAAGGGCGACAACATCAAGGCGATGGAACAAGCTGCTGAACCGGAACTGATGAGAAAGAACCTGGGCTTGAAGATGATCCGCCGCAACAACAGCATCGGTCATCATTACTTCATCGCCAACCTCACCGGCAAGGATATCACTTCTACCGTAGCACTGGCTGTAAACGAGAAGAACGGTATCTGGTATAACCCTATGACTGGCAAATATCACAAGGCCACTATCGGCGATAAGGGCATCGAAGTGAACCTGAAGAGTGGCGAGAGCCGCATTCTCATCACCTCGGATAAGCCTGTAAGCGAATGGAAACTCGGTTCTAAGGTAAAGGTAGGCGGCAAAGAGGCCATCACTGCTGCTGACAGCAAGACCATCGACCTGACCGCCAATGCCTGGAATCTGTCATTCACCGAGGAGGCTCCTAAGGTGGGCGAGACCTTCAACCTCAAGGGCTTGAAGAGTTGGGAAAATCTCAGCGAAAAGGCTAAGGTGATGATGGGAACAGGTGTTTATGAAACCACCTTCAAACTGTCGAAGGATGATGCACAGAAACAGTGGGCCATCGACTTAGGTGATGTCCGTGAAAGTGCACGCGTCTATATCAATAATAAATATGTGGGCTGTGCATGGGCGGTACCATATATCCTCAACTGCAAAGACGCACTGAACAAGGGCAAGAATACTATCCGTATCGAGGTAACCAACCTGCCTGCCAACCGCATAGCAGAACTCGACCGACAGGGTGTGAAATGGCGCAAGATGAAGGAAATCAACGTGGTGGATATCGACTACAAAAAGACCACATACGAGAAATGGACTCCTGTAGCAAGCGGACTCAACAGTTCGGTAAAACTCATAGAATTGAAAAATCAACTCTAATCATTTTCATTTCGCATGTTTTGGAAATTCAATAAGAAATAAGCAAATTTAAAATAAGAACATAATCAATCAAAGAGTACAAATGAAGAAACTAATCCTGACAAGCCTCTGCATTCTGATGGGCATGACCGCTGTGTCTGCCCAGAATGCAGCCGTGAAAGCTGCAACAGTGAAAGCTGCATCTGACAAGGAATCCTTGATGAAGGAAATCCTGGAAGTCTCACAACGCACCAACAACTACTTCATGGCGAAGTACAGTGACCCAACTCTCGACACCTATGTCAAGAAGGTACGTACGAGCAACCTCTGGACCCGTGCCGTATATTACGAAGGATTGATGGCACTCTACGAGATAGACCCTCAGCAGCGATACCTCGACTATACCGACCGCTGGGCAGACTATCACAAGTGGACAGCCCGTGGCAGCGTGAATGATACTGATGCCGACAACCAGTGCTGCCAGCAAACCTATATCGACCGCTATATCCAGACTGGCGGCAAAAAGGATTTGAGTAAGGTAAAGGAGAACCTCGACCATCAGATGAGCACCAACCGCGTTTCATACTGGACATGGATTGATGCGATACAGATGGCTATGCCTGTCTATGCCAAATATGCTAAGTTGACCGGCGAGAAGAAATATCTCGACTATGCGATGAACTCCTACAAGTGGAGTCGTGACACCTTGGCTGGTGGTCTTTTCAATAAAAAAGAGGGACTCTGGTGGAGAGACAAAGACTATGTGCCACCTTACAAGGAGAAAGATGGCAGCAATTGCTACTGGAGCCGCGGAAACGGTTGGGTATATGCTGCATTGGTACGTGTGATGCAGACCTTGCCAAAGACTGATAAGAACTACCAGTACCTGAAGAAAGACTTTATCGCTATGAGTAAGGCGATATTGAAGTGCCAGCGTGAGGATGGATATTGGAACGTTAGCCTCGTTTGTCCTGCCAACTATGGTGGTCCTGAAATGACTGGTACAGGTCTATTCCTTTATGGCATGGCATGGGGTGTGCAGCAGGGCATCCTGCCAAGAGCTACCTATCAGAAAGCAATGGATAAAGCATGGAAGGCATTGGCTGCATCGGTTCACGAGGATGGTTTCATTGGATACAACCAGGGCACAGGTAAGGATCCTGCTGCCGGTCAGCCTGTCACCTTCACTTCTGTTCCAGACTTCGAAGATTACGGCACAGGTTGCCTCCTGCTCGGTGCGGCAGAGTATTACAAGCTGTTAAAGGTAAAAAAGTAAAAAGGTAAAAAAGTTATGAGAAAATATATCTGGCTGATGGCTTGCTTGGTGGCTTTTGCGCCACTAAGCACCAATTCCGCCAAGAAACTGAAGAAAGCGAAAAAGGCACAGACTGAACTCTGGCCAGACGGTACGAAGATGGATGCCTGGTTCTCCAATGCACAGAAGGTGAATGTAGATACCCTTGGCAAGAAATACGTGATAACCGATTATGGTGTCAAAAACGACAGTACCCTGATTCAGACTCAGGCTATACAGGCTATCATCGACCAGGCTGCCAAGGATGGCGGTGGTGTCATCGTCGTTCCTGCCGGTACCTATCAGAGCGGTGCCCTATTCTTCCGTCCGAAAACCCATCTCTATCTTGAAGAAGGTGGTAAACTGAAAGGTAGTGACCGCATAGCCAACTTCCCTGTCTTGGAAACCCGTATCGAGGGGGAAACCTGCAAGTATTTCTCTGCCTTCATCAATGCTGATAAATGTGATGGTTTTACCATTGCAGGCAACGGAACCATCGATGGTAACGGCTATCACTACTGGGAGGAATTCTGGATTCGTCGCACCTGGAACCGCCAGTGTACCAACAAGGATGCACAGCGTCCACGACTCGTATATATCAGCAATTCGAGCCATGTGACCATACAGGATGTCCACATCCAGAACAGTCCTTTCTGGACCAACCACATCTATCGTTGCGACCATGTCCGCTTCTTGGGATGCACCATCTTCGCCCCTACCAGTGGTATGCGTGCACCAAGTAGTGATGCTATCGATATCGACGTATGCCACGACGTATTAGTGGAAGGCTGCTTCATGAGCGTAAATGATGATGCCATTGCCATCAAGGGCGGTAAGGGAACCTGGGCAGACAAGGCACCAGAGAATGGACCAGTCTATAATGTGCTCATCCAGAACTGCAACTATGGTAGAGTGCATGGTTGTCTGACTTTGGGCAGCGAGAGTGTGAAAGACCGCAACATCGTATTGCGAAACATCAAGGTGGGCAATGCGCAGCGCGTACTCTGGTTGAAGATGCGCCCTGATACTCCTCAGCACTATGAGTATGTGACGGTAGATAATATCACAGGCACCACAGGCAGTTTCTTGGTTGTCCGCCCTTGGACTCAGTTCTTCAAACCAGGCGACCGCAAGGATATGCCACTCAGTCTATGCAACAACATCACCATCAAGAACATCCAGATGGATTGTGACAACTTCTTTGATGTGGGCACCAGCGACAAGTACCGTCTGGTAGATTTCACCTTCGAAAACATCCAATCTACTGATAAGAAAATGGCATTCAATAAGGATGTCATTGAAAACACAATCGTGAAGAATGTCAATATCACACCAAGAGAAAAGAGCAATGGTTTGAAAACTACCGGCGATGCTGATGGATTGAAATAAAAGAAATAAAATAAGAAGAATAAATAAAAAGAGAAAAACAGCATATCTTCCATTGATGGTTGATATGCTGTTTTTCTATTGAGGACTTTCGTCTTCCTTTATCACGGAAAATTCTGTTCGAGGTTTTATATCCACTATGCCCAACTCTTATCAAAATCTTCACCGTCGAAGGCAAGCCAATTCTTGATAATCGTCTTGCCCTCTGGAGTCAGTACACTTTCCGGATGGAACTGAATACCATGGATATCATAATGCTTGTGCTTCAAACCCATGATGCAACCGTCATCGCTCACTGCTGTCACATCAAGACACTCTGGGAAATTTGTTCTATCCACTACCCATGAATGATAACGACCTATCTCTATACGCTTAGACATACCAGCAAAAATAGGATCATTACCAAACTGAGTACAAGGAGTAGCAACTCCATGATATACTTCAGAGAGATTGGTAAGTTTGGCGCCAAAAGCCTCACCTATCGCCTGATGACCCAGACAGACACCCAACATTGGTTTTCTGCCAGCATAAGTCTTGATGACATCCATCAGAAGACCTGCCTCAGAAGGAATACCAGGTCCCGGACTCAGGATGATCTTGTCGAAACGGTCAAGTTCGCGCAATTGGAACTGATCGTTGCGGAATACCGTCACCTCAGCACCTAACTCTTTTACCAGATGAGCCAGATTATAGGTGAAGGAATCGTAATTATCTATGATTACTACTTTCATTTCTTGTCATTTAAAATGTGTTTACAACTGCTCTGCAATATGGATAGCCTTGGTGAGTGCACCCAACTTGTTATTACACTCTTCCAGTTCATACTGGTCATTGCTCTTGGCTACGACACCACTACCCGCCTGGAACCAGAGCTCACCATTACGGCTGATAAAGGTACGGATAACGATAGCCTGATTGAGATCACCATTCAGTCCGATGAAACCGATACAGCCGCCGTATGCACCACGGTTGTGAGGCTCTAACTCTGAGATAATCTGCATGGCACGAACCTTAGGAGCACCACTCAGCGTACCTGCTGGGAAAGTATCGATAAACTCCTTGATATGGTCAGCATCCTTATCAAGCGTACCACTTACACGACTTACGAGATGGATGACATGACTGTAGAACTGCATATCCTTATAGAAATCTACCTTCACACCATGACAGTTGCGACTCAGGTCATTGCGGGCCAGATCCACCAACATCACATGCTCTGCATTCTCTTTCGGATCATTGCGCAGGAACTCAGCAGCCTTGCGGTCCTGTTCGATATCGCCCGTACGCTTAGTAGTACCGGCAATAGGATCTATGAAGGCTTTATCACCTACGATACGGTTGTGGGTTTCTGGAGAAGAACCGAAGATACGGTATCCACCGAAATCAAAATAGAAGAGGTATGGTGATGGATTGATACTACGAAGCGCACGGTAGAGTTTGAAATCATCACCCTCATACTTCTGGACGAAACGGCGACTGACCACAATCTGGAAGACATCGCCACGCAAACAGTGCTGGATGCACTTTCTTACATTCTCCTTATGCTGCTCATCAGTAAGCGTAGAAGTCGTATCTCCCACAGGATGGAAGTCGTATGGTTTCACATTTGCCTTGTTGATAGCCTTCAGGAGCGCATCCAGTTCAGAAAGTGAAGAGTGAGGAGTGAAGAGTGAAGAATTTTCTTGAAGCGCAATCAGCTCCATCGTATTGTTGTAATGATCGAAAACGATGATGTCCTTATACATGATATAATAGATATCCGGCGCATCATTCTTTTCCATCGTCGTATCCTTTACCGGGATATTCTCAAAGTAGCGTACCGCATTGAAAGTGGTAAAACCATAGAGTCCACAGAAGTCCTTGCCCTCTCCCTCCACATGGAAAGACTTGACAAAGTCATTAATTGCCTTGGAGATGGCGACTTTACACTCCTCACCCTTTCCCTCACCGAAGGCAGGGAGTTCCTGTTTTTCCACCTTGCCATCGGGATAAGTGGTTGTCACGATACCGTGTCCCACAGCGATGCTTGCCATCGGATGTACGCCGATGAAGGAACGAGAGTTCTCTGAGCCATGGTAGTCGGAACTCTCCATCAAGGCAGACTGGGGATATATGTCACGAAGTCGCATATAGACTCCCACCGGTGTATAGAGATCAGCGAGAATCTTGCGAGTCTTTGTTGTATAATTGAATCTACTCATATTTTAAACGATAAAAAAATGAAGCCTATTGCATTGACACATGAAGCAGGCTTCAATGACCAACGAAGCCTATTTCAAAACCACATGAAGCAGGCTTCGCTTGATGATGAAGCTAAAAGCCTCTAATTTTAAAAATCTCCGTATTCTTTAGCCATTTCCTTATGACTCAAGTAGGTCTCCACGTCCTTGTCACCACGTCCAGAAACTGTGAGCACAACGACATCGTCCTTCTTGAATTTCATCTTCTTCAAGGCAGCCACAGCATGGGCACTCTCGATAGCAGGAATGATACCCTCCATACGGGTCAACTCATATCCAGCATAGATAGCCTCATCATCTTTGATGGCGAGCACATGACTGCGACCACGGGTAGCCAAGTCGGCATGCATTGGTCCGATGCCCGGATAATCCAAACCGGCACTGATGGTGAAGGCTTCCTCTATCTGTCCGTCTTCGGTCTGCATCACGAGGGTACGTGCACCATGAATGATACCTTCTGTACCACAGTGCATGGTAGCAGCCGTATAGTTGGTATCGATACCATGACCGGCAGCCTCAGCCAAGTAAATCTGCACACGCTCGTCATCGATATAATGATAGATGGTACCTGCAGCATTACTTCCGCCACCCACACAAGCGATGAGATAGTCAGGATAGTCACGACCAATCTTCTCTTCCAACTGCCATTTCAGTTCCTCTGAAATCACGCTCTGCATCTTTGCCACGATATCTGGGTAAGGATGTGGTCCCATCGTACTTCCCACGATATAGAAAGTATCCTGAGGATGACAGCACCAGTCGCGGATAGCTTCTGAACAGGCATCGCTCAAGGTCATATTACCCGTTCTTACTGGATTAACCTTAGCACCCAACATCTTCATACGCTCCACATTGGTATGCTGGCGCTCTACGTCGGTAGCACCCATGAAGATTTCGCACTTCATATCCATCAGAGCGCAGACCGTTGCTGTAGCCACACCATGCTGACCAGCACCTGTCTCGGCAATGATACGGGTCTTGCCCATCTTCTTTGCCATCAGAATCTGACCGATGGTATTATTGATCTTATGAGCACCAGTATGGTTCAGGTCTTCACGCTTCAGATAGAGCTGGCATCCGTACTTCTCACTCATGCGCTTGGCATAATAGAGAGGTGAAGGACGACCCACATAATCTTTCAGCAGAGCGTAATACTCTTTCTTGAATTCCTCACTCTCGATGATAGGCTTGTAAGCCTCCTGGAGTTCTGTCACACATTTATATAATATCTCTGGCACGTATGCGCCACCGAATTTTCCAAAAAATCCTTTATCGTCAACTTGATACATCGCAATCTAATATTAAATGACAAATGTAAAATGTTAAATTAGGCTTTCGCCCTTGAGTCACAAACGAAACTGATGAATTCTTCACTCTTCGTTCTTCACTCTTCACTTAATTCTTGAGTGCCTCGAAAAGCAGGTCGAGCGCCTTATCCGGATCCCCCACTTCATTGAGTAATGTCACGAATTTACTTCCAATGATAGCACCGGCAGCATTGTCCTGTGCACTGGTCAGAGTCTGCTTGTTACTGATTCCGAAACCAATCATACGAGGGTTGCGGAGATTCATACTGTTGATATGATTGAAATAAGCGAGTTTGGCATCACCAAAACTACTCTGTGCTCCTGTGATGCTGGCTGAACTGACCATATAGATGAAACCATCGGTATGCTCATCGATGAAACGGATGCGCTCCTCGCTGGTCTCCGGTGTAATCATCATGATGACACGGATATCATACTTGTCGGCAATCGGCTTCACCACTTTCAGATAGTCATCGAAAGGAAGGTCTGGAATGATGGTGCCACTCACACCGCTCTCCACACAACTCTGGAAGAAAGCCTCGATGCCATAGTGCATGATAGGGTTGAGATAACCCATCAGAACCAATGGCAATTGCACTTCATCCTTGATGGCCTTGAGCTGACCGAAGAGCGCCTTCACGGTCATTCCGTTCTTCAAGGCTTTGGTACCTGCACTCTGGATGACTGGTCCGTCAGCCAAAGGGTCACTGAAAGGAATGCCCACCTCAATCATATCGATGCCATGGCGTTCCATAGATTTGATGACAGCACCTGTGCCCTCGAAGGTTGGACAACCGGCACAGAAATACAAGCTCAAAAGCTTGCGGTCTTTATTGTTTGCAAATAATGCATTTATCTTATTCATTTTTTATTTTTTTACCTTTAAGAGCAAGAATGCTCTTTTTACCTTTTTACTTTTTTACCTTTAAAAGGAATTTCCGGAGTTTCTCTACATCTTTCAGAGCAGGTTCGATTTCAAATTTCGAATTCAAATCGATACCGATACACTTCGGGTGCTGGAAGGCTTTCAGCCGTTCTACATCTTCCGGTCCGATACCGCCACTCAGGATGAATGGGGTCTCGCCATCGTACTGCTGCAGAACTTGCCAATCAAACTGCTCACCACTTCCACCGACCGTCTTACATTTGGTGTCGAAAAGGAAGAGGTCAACAGCGCCTGCATACTCCTTATATTTCTGGATATCCTCGGCTGAGCTGACGCTGATAGCCTTGATGATCCTGATATTGGGTTTGATGTCGGGATCGATGGTAGCACGGAGATTCTCGATGGTTTCACGAGGTTCATTACCATGCAACTGGATGTAGTCGAGACGGTAATTATAGACACGTGTCACGATGTTCTGGGGCATATCATCCACAAAGACTCCCACCCTTGCCGGTTGCTTTTGAGTCTCAGCAGTCTTACGCGCCATCGCAAGTTCGATACGCTCTTCTGAGTAGTCTGGTATAATGCCAGCCTTGCTGCTGATCATCTGCACAAACCGCGGTGACTTCGGATAGAAGATGAATCCTATCATATCAACCCCGAGTTGGGATACTTCGCGAATGTTATCGGCATCACGCATACCACACACCTTAATCAACATTTTATCTGTATTCATTTCTCTTTCTTTTTTCTCGTTAGTATTTTCATCTGAACTCACCATTGATTTCCAGTTGCTTCAGAAAATCCGCAAGTCCTTGTCCCGGGTCAGCCTGTTTCATAAACTGCTCTCCCATCAGGAAGCCACGGAAACCGCCTTCCTCACGGAGCCTTTTGACAACTTCCGGATTGGAGATACCGCTTTCGCTGACTCTGCACACATCCTTCGGCAACTGCTCTGCCAGGCGGAAACTGTTTTCCACATCGGTAACAAAGGTACCGAGATTGCGATTGTTGATGCCATACATATCAGGTTCGAGTTCTGCATATTCGAAATCCCGGTCGTTGTGCATCTCCAAGAGTACTTCCATTCCGAGTTGGTGCGCCATATCAAGAAGACGCTTACATTCCTCTTTCGTCAGACAGGCAGCTATCAGGAGTACGGCAGAAGCACCGCAATATCTCGCCTGCAGGAGTTGGTATTCCTCGATAACGAAGTTCTTATATAATATAGGTATATGAACCCCCACGTGGCGAGCCTCCTGTATAAACTCATCATAACCGCCGAAGTAGTCGATATCGGTAAGGATGCTGAGAGCAGAAGCTCCATTCTCCTGATAAGCCAACGGGATGATACTTGCCTTACCCTCCTCCTTGATCCATCCCTTAGACGGCGATTTTCTCTTAAACTCAGCGATGATACCCGTAGAGGACTCCATCAGTGCCTTGCGCATGCTGCCTCCAGGTACCAGTCCGTCATCCGCCTGCATTTTCTGTTCCGTCAAGGAAATCATCTGCCGGGGTTGGATGAAGCGCTTGCGCTGTTCTATCTCGATTCGCTTATGAGCGACTATCTCTTCTAAAATATCAGCCATTTTCAATGTTAAATGTTAAATGAGAAATGTTAAATGAGAAATGAGGCATACGCCCTCAAACATTTGAATTCTTCACTCTTCACTCTTCGTTCTTCACTCTATACTTAACTATTCAGTTCTACAAATTTCTTGAATGTAGCGAGTGCCTTGCCACTATCGATGCTCTCTCGTGCAATCTCCACGCATTCCTCAATACTCTTCTTTCCCTTCTCCATAACCTGAATACCGAAGGCGGCATTGGCAAGTACGATATTCTTCTGGGCAGGCAATGCACGGTTCTCGAGTACGGCATCAAAGATGTCCTTTGCCTCTTCCTCAGTAGCACCACCTCTAACTTCCTCAGGTTTAGCAAATTCAAAACCAAGATCCTGTGGCTTGAAAATGCGCTCATAATGATTGGTCGTTACCTTGAAATCACTGGTCAGGGAAATCTCATCGTAACCGTCGATGCTATTTACAATACCATAGTCGATACCTAATTTCTGATAAACCTGATTATAGAGTCGCATCTGGTCCAGGTTGGCTACACCGAGCAACTGGCATTTAGGCTGACTTGGATTAACCAATGGACCGAGGAGATTAAAAACGGTTGGGAATTGGAGTGCCTTACGGATAGGACCTACAAACTTCATTGCCTTGGCAAAGAGTTGGGCATGGAGATAGACGATACCAGCCTCATTGATAGAACGGTTCAACTTATCCAAATCATCAGTAAACTGCACTCCATGGTTTTTGATGACATTTGAAGCACCGCTCACAGAAGTAGCCGCATAATTACCATGCTTGGCAACCTTATAACCTGCACCAGCAATGACGAAGCAAGCGGTAGTAGAAATATTGAAAGTATTCTTGCGGTCGCCACCTGTACCAACCACATCAATGTACCGGTCGCAATCTAAGATGGCAGGAACGCCGGTAGCCAAGATACCATCACGGAAACCCAACAGTTCATCTACGGTAACGCCTCTCATCTGCAAACCGGTAAGCAAAGCGGTAATCTGCTCCTCTGGGAACTCACTCTTGGTGATACCCACGATGATGTTCTTGATTACTACCTGCATCACTATTATCAGGACGTTCGCTGGCATCAGGAGCCACCCAGTCCTGTCCGATCAGGAAATCGTGAGGTAGATTAACCACCTCATCATTAGCCTGCAATTTCTTCAGCATATTCACGTCGGAAACATCCCCACGATGGAACTGCCATCCTCTGTCGAGAGAAATCGTATCTCGGACTGATGCAGAAGCGCTGCCAGTAGCAGAAGCCAACATCAGCAGACCAGAATAGAAAAAATATTTTGCTGTCATATATTTCATTCAAAATTATTATTTCAAATATTTAGCCAATGGGCTCTTCATTTTTTTCAATCCTTTCGCCACGCACTTTGCGTTATGACGAGCACCCTTGAGAGAAGTGTGCGTATGATCTTTCTTGTAATATTCTTTCACTTTCTCCTTACCTATCTTATCATAAGAATCGGCAGCGATATTGTGAAGGTCGAGGAAAGGAACTTCGGTCTCTGCCACCACTTCTCTGTACCACTTGCCATAAGTATCGTTGCGACGCTCCATCTTGCCATGTGGCCACTCATTGCGAGGAGTCAGGGAAACCAAAATAGGATGAGCGCCCTTCTCGTAAACGTCCTGAATGAACTTCTTCAGATACCAGCCGAAAGAATAAACTACCTCAAACTGCTTGCTCTCCTGCATCTGATAGACATTGCAGGTATCCTTGGCACAAGGGATGGAACCGCGCATCTTCTTATCGGTCAAGGAACAGATGTCGTTATGACCGAACTCAATGAGCACGTAGTCACCCGACTGCAGACTGTTATATACCTTCTCCCATCTGCCCTCATTGAGGTAGGAACGGCTGCTGCGACCCGCCTTGGCAGCATTCACACAGGTAATCTTCTTCGGATTGAAAATGGTATAAGCCTGAGAGCCCCAGCCCCACATACCATCCTCTTCCTTGTCAGCATTCTTTACGGTACTGTCGCCAGTAAAGAAAACCACCGGTTTGCCCTTCTCTCGCTGAAAATTCTCCACCGGCAGAGCCACATTGATCATCATCGCCTGCAACGGAGCCAGACTTGGGTCCTTACTCTCTGCCAATCCCTCGGCAGCCGAACGGGCATTCATCATCGCTCCGAAACGGGAGGTGTGGATATGGTCCTTGAAGAAGTGATACTTCTCCTTCCAATGACCGTAACTGTCGAGTTTGGCAGCCGAAATCTCATTCAGATCTACAAAAGGAACACCCTCCTGCTCTGCCACCTGCTTCGCCCAGAGACCGAAAGTCTTATTCACGCGCACAATCTTATCATTCTCATCATAGGCATCACGAGGAGTGAGCGACATCAGGATAGGATGAGCACCGAGCGCCTTGCAGTCGTTGATATACTTGCGCATATACTCGCCGTAGGTATAGACGGTCTCCTTCACGCCCGTCTCCTTGATGGTGACATTGAGCGAATCCTTGCCGATTCCAGGAATGCTGGCACGCGCACGACCGCTATCGTAAGGACCGTTATCATTATGACCGATAGAGATGATCACCCAGTCGCCAGCCTTGATTCCCTTGCGTACATCCGGCCAGAGACGGTTGTAGAAAGTACGGCTGCTCATGCCTCCGAGCGCCTGATTTTCTACCGTAATCTTATTCTCGTCAAAGAACTCATGTTCGTAGTAGCCCCAGCCCCACTGGCCGTTGTTACCATTGCCCAGGGTGCCATTGCGCATGGTAGAGTTGCCTATCAGGAAGAGCACTGGATTATTGCCCTTTCTGCTGGTTCCCGGTTGGATTCGGGCGGTCATCGCCTTGTTGAGACTGTCCACTGTATTATCAATCACATGATTCACATCTTCCATCGGACCAGCTACTGTGGTCTTTGCCTTCTCCCCCTTCTGAGGTGTCTGGGCGAGAGCGACTGTTGTTGCCGCCATCAGCGACATTGCAAACAATATTCTTTTCATTATTTATTAATATTTAACTGAACTTTCGCATATCAGGAAGTTAAAGGAGTTAAGGAAGTTAAGGAGTTAAG
>ERZ1027181.243-NODE-243-length-27671-cov-6.300442_pt1 | contig 27671 bp, 26 predicted proteins | sample MGYA00519247_ERZ1027181 | MGnify/ENA primary metagenome ERZ1027181 (study PRJEB26926, sample SAMN06164415) | human gut metagenome | biome: ENVO:00009003; feature: ENVO:2100002; material: ENVO:00002003 | host: Homo sapiens | place: USA | collected 2012 ...
GAGATCTGCGCATGTCTCGTGGGCTCGGAGATGTGTATAAGAGACAGGTATGGAGGCATCTTACGATTGACTATTGCAAAGGATAAATGGATGAAATACAAAGGAACTTCGGGCAGAGCGGTTCTGACTCTGTGCGGTGTCTACGGGGTGGCATATCTGTTCAGCTTACAGCCGGTGAACCGGATCTATTACAGTGTTCTGAATGTGCTGCTGGCTGTGGGAATCTATTCTATGTTGCAGCAGACGGAGCAAAATCTCCGGAAAATAGAGGAGAAAAGGGACAGGAAGCGCAAAATATGTTATGTGGCAGTGATCAGCTTCCTGTTTGCCTTGTCCATGGTCATGGGATATCAGCTGCAGAATCTGGGAATGACGGATTGCGGAGTCCGGGGCAAAGGGATGATCCTGATCCGTGCGCTGTGCTTAAGTGTTGCCGCATTTCCTTTTGCAAATCTGTTGCTTGACGGGATAGACCGACTCTCTGCGAGAGGAGAAGCAACGATGTCGGGTGGATATTGGAAGTCCGACATTGTATTCGCAGTAACGGCAGTCGTTATTTTCCTGTGCCTGATTCCGGTATGGCTGGCTTATTACCCGATCATCATGTCTTACGATTTTCACAGACAGGTCAACGAAGCGTATAAGGGCCTGGAATGGTTTTATCCCTTGCAGCCCATTGCACATACATGGCTGATCCGGCTGTTTTTACAGATTGGAACGGCCATCGGATCCTACGAGGCGGGAATAGCCTGTATGGCGGTATTCCAGATGGTGCTGTATGCTCTGGTCATGGGTTATGCAACGTCCATGATCTGGCGGATGACTGCTAAAAAATGGCCGGTGGTGGTAACAACACTATTTCTGGCGCTTTTCCCATACAACACGGTTTTAGTGGTGTGTACCACAAAGGATACCTTGTTTACCATATTGTTTACGTTGTTCTTTTTACTTTTTCTGGAGAGAAATTATTTCAGCAACGGAAAAAAGAAAATCCTCATGAACATTCTTCTGGTGGCTGAGGGCTGTCTGATGATGCAGTTTCGTAATAACGCAGTATATGCGGTGGCGGTATTTATGCTGCTGTTATTGATCCTGCGGCCGAAAAAGGAAAAACTGGGTATTCTGATTCTGGGGATTTGTCTGGTACTGGGAGAGACCGGAATGCGAAATGTGATCCAGACAGCCATAGGGACCCGGCTGGAGGCTCCGAAGATCGAGGCTTACAGCGTTCCCATCCAGCAGTTTGCCAGAGTGGCATATTATCATGGAGAGGAACTGGAGGTGCAGGATTCGGAGCTGGCGGCATTGCTGGAAAAATATGTGCCGAGAGATCATTGGGATGCTTATTATGCGCCGCTGGCAGATACCATCAAGGGTGCGGTAAATGCTTCGGCATATACGGAGAATTCCAGGCAGTTTTTGAGAGACTGGCTACGAGTGGGCAAACGGTATCCGAACGAGTTCCTGGATGCTTTTCTGGAACTGACCAGAGGATACTGGTTCTGGGATGATTTCTCCTGGGCGGAAAATCTGGGCTATGGCACAGACACAAGGTATGGTGTGCTCTTTACCTATACTTCCTCGGAAATCGAAGGCTATGGCAGTATTGAACATCGGTCGAAATTCCCGGCACTGGAAAAAGTGCTGGAAAAGATCGTCAGTGGTAACTGCTTTAATGAATGGCCGGTGCTTTCCGTTATTTTTCATGGATCTCTATACAGCTGGAGCCTGTTCTTTTTGATGGTGTTGTGCCTGTATCGAAGAAAATACTGGTGCTTCCAGATGAGCTTACTGCCGTTTTTATACTTTGGGACTATGTTGCTGGGACCGGTAGTGCAGGTACGTTATTTATTCCCCATTATGGTAATACTGCCGGTACTTGCGGCATTTTTCTCGAGTGACAGGATGAAGAGCCAAAGCAATGAAAACAGGGAACAAAAGGTTGTTTTTCTGGGCCGGAAAATCTATAATAAGGCTATTGGATGATAATATAAACGGAAAGAGGACCCAATGGAGAATCAGGAGAAGAACGAAACAACTGTGCTTCCGGAGAATCCGGAGATTATGGTAAAGAATCCCCGGATCGGAAAGGTACGGAAACTGGAAGAGGAAGTCAGGCGCCAGAATGAGCTGGAGCAGCTCAGAACCAAACGGATCCGCAAGGAGCAGGAATATATCGAGCAGATGAGCAAGGCGGTGGAAGACCACCTGCGCAATACCAGAGAGGAACAGCGGTATAACGAAGAATTTGAACGGCTGATCCGCAAGGATGTCTATCGGATGCACGGCATCAGTGAGGACAAGCTGCAGGGAATGACGGAGTACCGTAATGCCTGGTATCAGGGAACGGCGTTCGGCATGTTTTTTCTGTCGCTGATTCTGACCGGAATCTGCGGATATCTTCATGGCTTCGGTTCGGAATTGTGTATTTTTATGGCATTTTATACCGCTATTGAGGGAACACTTCTGACCAATGGGAAAAGACAGCATGCATTGTTGGATATGGTGACAAGAATTCTGTATCTGCTGTTGTTTCCGGCCATGCTGATCGTATTTGTCTGTTTTGAACTGGGATTTACGGAGTATGGGATCGTCGTACCGGTACTGACGATTGCCGGTGTGGTGATTCTGGTGCTGGGAGCGGTATCGTACTTTGTGTATGACCCATACCGCCTGGACCGTAAGAACCACAAAAAGGCGGACCGCTATATCCGGGATATAGAAAAAGCCGCTGTCAAGGAAGTGGAACTGGAAGAAAAGGCACTGGCAAAACAGTCCAGAAAACAGGAAAAACTGGAACTTAAGGAAGAGGCCAGACAGGAACGGGCAGCAAAGCGAAGGGAACGGAAGAACCGGAGGGATGAGAAGCTCACCGGCTGGAAGGAAAGCATTCGCAAAAAGCTTCCGGCGAAGAAGAAAGCCACAGAGGAGAGCAGAACGGAGACAGGCATCCCAAAAGAGCCGGAAGCCGTGACGGAGGAAAAGCCGCAGGCAGGTGCAGAGGAGTCCGGGACGCCGGAGACAACCGGACCGGTAGAAAACACAGAGCCTGTAGAGACTGTGGAACAGAAGGATGCACCTGCGGAACCGGAGCAGGGGACACCGGAAGAGACTGGTAAAGCGGAAGAAATTGATACAACAAATGGGGAGGAGAAATAATGGCCTATTATCTGATTGATTTTGAAAATGTAAAGAGCCGAGGCATGGAGGGAGTGGAACTGCTGGCGGAGGAGGATACCGTCTGCATTTTCTACAGTGACAATGCGGACAGCATGACTTTTGACCTGCATCGGAAGTTGAATGAGACGAAAGCACAGATCATTTACCACAAGGTAGCAGTGGGTACCAAGAATGCACTGGATTTCCAGCTGGCAACGTATCTCGGTTACCTGATCTGTGAGCAGCAGAGGGAAGGGATACACCCGGATTACTTTATCGTGACCAAGGACAATGGATTCACCAGTCTGATGGTATACTGGAAAGCACAGGGAGTTCCCGTGCGGATCACCCGCAATCTTCTGTGGGGAAAGAACCCGACAGCGGAACAGAATCCTGCGGCCGAAGAAAAAGCGGAGGAAATGACGGGAAGCGTAGAGCAGGAGAACGTGCAGGAATTGTCGTTAGAAGAAGCAGAGCCGGTGGCGGTGGATGCAGAGGAGATTGCAGAACCGGCCTTTGTGAGCGTGCAGATCCTGGAAGAACCGTTGCCGGAGATTGGAGAATCCGTTGGCATGGAACCGGAGAACATTACCGATGCGGTAACTCAGGACGTAGCTACCAAAAACGTGGAGGAGCCTGCGGAATCCGCGAAAAAGTCGGCAAGGAAAAAGAGCAATAACACCCGGAAGAAGAGCACTGCAAAAACGGCAGAGAAGAAATCCGCAGAAAAGAAGACAGCAGAAAAAGCAGCTGATAAGAAAGCCGCAGAAGAGCCGGATGAACTGACCCAGGCAGTGGAAAAGGTGCTTTCCGACCCGACCATCGTCCCGCAGGTGGTAAAATTCATCCGTCAGTACAAGACCAAGCAGGGTATCAACAATGCCCTGAATAAGGAGTTCAAGGACAGCAAGCGCACCAGTGAGATTTATTCTGCCATCAAGCCCCTGATTGCCGATAAAAAGGGAAAATGATAAAAAAGATCAATAAAATGTGAAAAGAAAGTTATTGACAATATAAAAGCAGAGTGGTATTGTTGCTATCGAACAGAAAGTGAAATTCGATGAGCAGAACAAGATCTGCATACGGAAGCATTTCAGAGAGCCGTCGGCTGGTGTGAGACGGTATGTGAGTATGACAGACTATCCTCTGTGAGAAGTGCACTGAAGATTTTAAGTAGGTGTCACCGGTATTCTACCGTTATTTAGAAGCCTGTTGGAAATGAGATATTTGTATTTCATGGAGATGGGAACAAGAGGTCATGTGATAAAACATGGCAAGCAAAGTGGTAACGCGGAGAGCTTAGAGCTTTTCGTCTTTGGGTGCTTAAGGGCACCGGAGACGGAAGGCTTTTTTGTTTTACGGGCAATCAGAATTTTTCTTTCTGTCACGACAAAACAACAAGACATAAGAAAGAAGGAAACAAAAATGAACAGTTTGGTAATCATTCTGATCGCAATGGTAGTGCTGGTAGCAGGCTATGTCTTCTACGGAAGATGGCTTGCAAAAAAGTGGGGAATCGATGAGAAGGCGAAGACGCCTGCGTTTACCCATGAAGACGGAGAGGACTTCGTGCCTTCCTCCAAATTCACTGTATTTTCTCATCAGTTTTCCTCTATCGCCGGAGCAGGTCCTGTGACGGGTCCCATCCTCGCATCGGTATTCGGATGGGTTCCCGTGCTCCTGTGGCTTCTGATCGGCGGTCTGTTCTTCGGTGCCGTACAGGATTTCGGTGCGCTGTATGCCTCCGTGAAGAACGAAGGAAAATCCATGGGAATGATCATTGAAAAATACATTGGTAAGACCGGCAGAAAGTTGTTCATGCTGTTCTGCTGGCTGTTCACTCTGTTAGTCATTGCAGCATTTACCGATATGGTGGCAGGTACCTTCGTAGGTACCGGACTGGAAGATGCCAGTGTGGCATATGCCAACGGCAGTGCGGCATCCATTTCCATGTTGTTCATCGTTGTAGCAGTGATCTTCGGTCTGATCCAGAAAAAGGTCGGCAAGATGAACGAGTGGGTCAAGGCAGTCGTAGCCATCGGTCTGTTGGTAGTAATGTTCGCTGTAGGTATGCATCTTCCCATCTATGCTTCCAAGACTGCATGGATCTACATCATCATGGCATACCTGTTCCTTGCATCCGTAATGCCCATGTGGCTTCTGATGCAGCCCAGAGATTACATGACCACCTTTATGCTGCTGGGTATGATCATCGGTGCCGTACTTGGTGTGGTTGTGGCTCATCCCGATATGGAGCTGAATGCATTTAACGGTTTTCAGGTAGGTAACAGCAGCCTGTTCCCGACTCTGTTCGTCACCATCGCCTGCGGTGCGGTATCCGGCTTCCACAGCCTGGTATCCTCCGGTACTTCATCCAAGACCATCAGCAATGAAAAAGATATGCCCATGGTAGGTTATGGTGCCATGATCGTAGAGAGTCTGCTGGGTGTGGTTGCACTGGTAGTTGTCGGTGCAGTTGCAGTCAATGGCACGAAGCCCGATGGTACACCGTTCTCCATTTTCTCCTCCGGTGTCGCAGGATTCCTGGAGAAGATGGGGGTTCCCGTAACCGTAGCAACTGTATTCATGACCATGTGTGTATCTGCATTGGCACTGACTTCTCTGGATTCCGTAGCAAGAATCGGGCGTATGTCCTTCCAGGAGCTGTTCCTGGGAGACACCACAGATACCGCAAAGATGACTCCCGTGCAGAGAGTTCTGACCAATAAGTATTTTGCAACTGTGATCACTTTGTTTTTCGGTTATCTGCTGACTCTTGGCGGATACAACAATGTATGGCCGCTGTTCGGTTCTGCGAACCAGCTGTTGGCAGCACTGGTATTGATCGCCCTGTCAGTATTCTTAAAGACTACCGGTCGTACCGGCTGGACACTGTACTTCCCTATGGGAATGATGCTGGTCGTAACCTTTACTGCATTGATCCAGAAGACAGTTGCCCTGGTGAAAAATGTGGCATCCGGACAGGCTGCCTTCCTGGTAGACGGCTTACAGCTGATCGTAGCCATACTGCTTATGGTACTGGGAGTTATGGTTGCTTACAGCTGCATCCGCAAGCTGTTCGGTGCCGGGAAAAATTCAGAAAAAGAGGCAGCATAAGTTGTCAAAAAAAATGATTTTCCGGTAGAAAAGAAAGATAAGATATGCTAGAATAAGGAACGGTCAAGGAGCAAAAAACTCTTTGACCGTTCTTTTCGTCAGAGTGGACGCTGATGGGAAGAGTAATAACAGAGATACAAATATGGGAAGAAGATAAAAGGATAGGATTGAAAATGAAACAGAATATGCAGGATCTGACGGAAGGACCCTTAGGAAAGAAAATACTGATCTTCAGCGTGCCGTTAATGCTGTCCAATCTGTTACAAGTGCTTTTCAACATGGCGGATATTGCGGTGATCGGTCAGTTCGCCGGTTCCCTGTCGCTGGGAGCGGTAGGGTCCACAGCCACACTGGTCACCATGTTTACCGGATTCCTCATTGGTCTGTCCGGCGGTATCAATGTACTGACGGCACTGTATTACGGGGCAAAGGATAGGGAAAGCCTGTCGAAGACGATTCATTCCGCCGCACTGGTCAGCCTGATCATGGGAGTGCTGTTACTGGTACTGGGAGTCGGCTTATCCGAGTGGATGCTGACAATGCTGAAGACCAGAGAGGAACTTTTGGACAAAGCAGTATTGTACCTGCGGATCTATTATCTGGGAATGCCGGCGCTGGCCATTTACAACTTTGGTAATGCGGTGTACAGCGCAGTGGGGAATACGAAGAAGCCTCTGTATTATCTTGGTTTTTCCGGAGTGCTGAATATTATTCTGAACCTGTTTTTTGTGATCGTCTGTCATATGGATGTGGCAGGAGTGGCATTGGCCAGTATCATTTCCCAGTATGTATCTGCAGCATTAATCCTGCAGGCACTGCTTCGCTGCAAAGACATTTATGCCCTGCATCCGGGAAAGCTGCGGTTGGATCCGGAACTTACGAAGGATATTCTGAAGCTGGGAATGCCCTCCGGATTGCAGAACGTAATTTTCCAGTTTGCCAACAGCTTTGTGCAGATGGGTGTGAATTCCTTTGATGCCACCATGGTGGCAGGCAATTCCGCAGCCACCAATGCAGATGCCATGGTATACGATGTCATGGCAGCATTCTATACCGCCTGCGGCAGCTTTATGGGACAGAATTACGGTGCGGGCAAGAAGAAAAGGGTGCGGAACAGTTACCTCATCAGCCTGGCATATTCCTTCGGCATCGGTCTGATCCTGGGAGTGTCACTGGTATTTTTCGGAAGAGCGTTTTTGTCCCTGTTTACCAGGGATGAGGCAGTTATGAATGCCGGTATGTACCGTCTGACGATCATGGGATTTTCGTATTGTATTTCGGCATTTATGGACTGTACCATTGCGGCGGCCAGAGCCATGGGCAAGAGCATTATACCTATGTTCATTGTCATCATGGGTTCCTGCGTGTTCCGTGTAATCTGGGTTTACACCATATTTGCCTATTTCCATACGATACCGTCCCTGTATCTGCTATATGTCTTTTCATGGAGTATCACCGCAGTGGCGGAAATCCTCTATTTCATACGGATCTACAAACAAAAAATGGCTCTCCTGTCGTAAGACAGAGGAGCCATTTTGCTGTGATGCGATGAGCCGGCCGGCTCGAGGGTGTATGGATTTATGCAGCTTCGGTCTCTGCGGCAGCAGAAACAGCAGCGTAACGAACCGGCAGGAGATGAGCGCGTTCCAGTGCAACATAGATGATGGGGATCAGAATCAGCTGGATAATGATACCGGGGAGGCAGGATACGAAATATCCGGTAGCCCAGGCAGACCAGCTGTAGGAACCGCCTGCAAAGATCAGTGCGCGCAGGATACCGGTGATCACACGGCCGCCCAGCATGGCAATGACCAGAGCTGCATACAGATCAACAACCAGTTTACCGCTGCGAAGAAACTGCATGACCAGACCGCTGATCAGACCATAGAGCCCCAGCTCGATCATCATGACAGGCATATATCCGAAAACGGGCATACCGGTAAGCAGACTGGATACCAGAGGTCCGAGAATGCCGCAGACCAGACCGAAAGGTGCTCCACAGACCAGACCGCACAGAAGCACGGGTAGATGCATGGGGGAGAACAGGACACCGCCCTTGGGAATGGCGTGCAGAGTCATGGGCAGAACCACACATAAGGCAACACACAGAGCAGTGAGGATGCTCTTGTTTAAAACAGTTAATTTTTTCATGGAAATAAAACCTCCTGATAAATGGATAGCTGTTCAGAACCTTCATTCGCAAAAACGCCTCCAAGAGGCTTACTTTTTGCGAATTGAAGTGGCTTCGCCAAATAAATATTGCCATATATTCTTACGAATGCGAGCATTCGACGAACATCTGTCAATATTTAATGGTTCTGAACAGTAACAAAAAAGCCAGAACGGCACACTTTTCCCTTCTGGGATAAATATGCCTTCTGGCGTTAAGCTCCTTCCTGAAGCATAATACATAATAAAGGGTGGGCATTTTTTTGTCAAGATAAATTGCAAAAAAGCATTTGCCATGCTATCATGGAACATGTATGTATTATTTTTGGCAGGAGTAAAGTTATGCGTATTATGGTAATGGACGGCCAGGGCGGAGGCGTAGGCAGAAGCCTGCTGGAGGCTCTGAAGGAACGGTTTCCGGAGGCGGAACTGATCGCAGTGGGAACCAACGCCACAGCTACGGCGAATATGATGAAGAGCGGCGTGACAAGCGGTGCCACCGGGGAGAATGCCGTGGTATATAACAGTAAGAGAGCAGACGTGATCGTAGGACCGGTGGGAATCGTCATGGCGGATGCCATGTTAGGTGAGATCACCCCCACCATGGCAGCAGCGGTAGCTTCGAATGATGCAAAACTGATCCTGATCCCCATGAGTAAATGCCATGCCACTATCGTGGGAGTCGAGAGCAGACGCCTGGGAGAATACATTGCGGAGGCTGTGGATGAGATCGCTGAGAACTGTTTCTGAGCTGACAGAGGAATTGCGTGTGCTTCCCACCGGAATGCGCATTATTGCCATTGACGGCAGATGCGCCGCCGGGAAGACAACACTGGCTGCCAGACTTGCAAAAGAACTGGGCGGAGATGTGATCCATATGGATGATTTTTTTCTGCCGCCTGCACTTCGGACGCAGGAGCGCAGAAGCGAGCCCGGCGGAAATGTGCACTATGAACGATTTTTGACGGAAGTCATACCGAAGCTTGCATCGGGACAAGCATTTTCCTATCAGAGATTTGACTGTTCCCGCATGGCACCGGGAGACTGGCTCCCGGTACAAAATAACGGTTTTGTATTCGTAGAAGGCGCTTACAGCTGCCATCCGGTACTGGGAGAATACATGGACCGGAAAGTATTTCTGGACATAGACCATGAGACGCAGACGGAGCGGATCCGCACGAGGAACGGAGAGGACATACTACAGGACTTCCTGCAGCTGTGGATTCCGTTGGAAGAAGCATATTTTCAGGCATTTTCCCTAGAGGAGAATACCGATTACATTATAAAACAGACGAAAGGCGAGACAGATGCTGCATCAGTTTTACCCGGATTATGAGGCGGATTCCGCCTATGGCATAGATTACAGAACATTATATGAACAGGGGTATCGCGGAATCATTTTTGATATTGACAATACACTCGTACCGCACGGGGCACCGGCAACACCGCAGGCAACAGAGTTCTTCGGCAGATTGCGGGAACTGGGATTTCAGACACTGCTGTTATCGAACAACAAGGAGCCCCGCGTAAAAAGTTTTGCGGATGCAGTAGGTGCTTCCTATATCTATAAGGCCGGGAAACCCGGAAGAGAAGGTTATCTGCGGGCTATGGAACAGATGCATACCGGGGCGGATACCACACTTTTTGTGGGGGATCAGCTGTTCACCGATGTGTGGGGAGCTAAGAAATGCGGGATCATGACCTATCTGACGAAACCCATTCATCCGAAAGAAGAGATTCAGATCGTACTCAAGAGATATCTGGAAAAGATCGTACTGTTTTTCTACCATAGAGAAAAGCGTCGGAAAGGAAATCAAAATGCTGAATGATATCAATGGATATACCAGAACCTGCGGACTGATCGGAAACCCGGTGGAGCACACCCTGTCTCCGGTGATCCACAATACCCTGTCCATGGTGCTTGGGAAAAATCTGGCCTATGTCCCGTTCCATGTGGAGACCGGAAGACTGGAGGATGCCGTGAAGGGTGCTTTTGCACTGAATCTGCTGGGAATAAATGTAACGGTTCCCTATAAAAGCGATGTGATCCCGTACCTGGATGACATAGATCCGCTGGCATCAAATATCGGTGCTGTAAATACGCTGGTCCGCACGGAAAAGGGCTATAAAGGCTACAATACCGATATGCCGGGATTGTACCGGGCCATGTGCGAGGACGGCGTCAAAGTCAAGGGACAGAAAGTGCTGATCCTGGGAGCCGGAGGAGTAGCCAGAGCGGTAGCCATGATGCTGTTGGATAAGGGGGCGAAAGAGGCCATTATCCTGAACCGTACGGTGGAAAAGGCACAGAGCATAGCGGACGAGGTGAATCACCTCACCGGAAAAAAACGGAAATTTGCAAAAGCCCTGTCTATAGATGCGTATGATACGCTGCCGGAAGGAGAACGCTATCTGGCAATACAGGCCACCAGTGTGGGTATGTATCCGGACTGTGATGCGGCGGTGATCGAGGATCCCACATTTTATAAGAGAGTACACACCGGATATGATCTGATCTTCAATCCACCGAAGACCCGGTTTATGGAACTGGTGGAGGCACAGGGCGGTGAAGCCTATAATGGTGCGAAGATGCTTCTCTATCAGGGAATCATTGCTTTTGAATTGTGGACAGGCTGTCAGGTGGAACCCTGGCTTGCAGACAAAGTCTATGAACGGATGCAGAAAGCAAAAAAGACAGAGGACGGAAAATAAAAAAATGAAACACAAACGAAGGAATATCGTCCTGATCGGCTTTATGGGATCGGGGAAGACAACACTGGGACTGAAACTGTCCTATCTGCTGCGGATGCCGGTAGAAGACACGGACAAGCTGATCGAGAGACAGGAGGGCAGGAGCATCACACAGATTTTTGCGGATGACGGTGAATCCTATTTCCGGGAACTGGAGACGGAACTGCTGCGAAAATGCGGGGAACAGAAATACGAACGTATCCTGTCTGTGGGAGGAGGCACTCCGGTCAATCCGGTGAACCGGCCCCTGCTGCATCAGTGTGGAACAGTGGTATATCTGCGAGTGTCGCCGGAAGTGGTCTACGAGCGGCTGAAAAATGACACTACAAGGCCCCTGCTACAGTGTGAGGATCCTCTGACAAGGATCCGGGAACTGCTGGAGATCCGGGACAAAATCTATGCGGAATGTGCGGACATTATACTGGATGTGGATAACAGGCATTCCGATGAACTGGCGGAAGAGTTACAGCTGCAGTTACGGAAGCAGAAAGACATACAGAGAAAAAAGGAGAGAAAAAAGATGAAAATTCTGGTGATCAACGGACCGAATCTGAATTTTCTGGGAATCCGTGAGAAAAAGATCTACGGAACACAGGACTATCAGTATTTACTGGATCTGATCGACAAAAAAGCAAAAGAAACCGGAGAGGAGATCCAGGTGTTCCAGAGCAACCATGAAGGAGCCATCATCGACAGGATCCAGGAGGCTTATTCTGACGGAACGGAGGGGATCGTGATCAACCCCGGTGCCTACACCCATTACAGCTATGCCATCCGGGATGCTCTGGCAAGCGTGGATATTCCCAAGGTGGAGATTCATATTTCCGATATTACGAGCAGAGAAGAGTTCCGCAAGATTTCTGTGACAGCACCGGTATGTAACAGGCAGATTTACGGACAGGGACTGGACGGTTATCTGCAGGCTATCGACTTCCTGCGGGAGAACAGGCAGTAGTTTCCCGAGAAATTTGAAAAAATTTTTCAAAAGTAGTTGAAATGTGCATGTTTTTATATTAAAATGTTAAAGAATTATGACGTGAAAATATTTAGGAGGAATACATTATGATTTCTGCAGGTGATTTCAGAAATGGTATTACCATTGAGTATGATAACAATGTTTACCAGATTATCGAATTCCAGCATGTTAAGCCGGGAAAGGGCGCAGCTTTCGTAAGAACCAAGCTGAAGAACATCAAGAGTGGCGGTGTAGTAGAGAAGACTTTCCGTCCTACTGAGAAGTGCCCTCAGGCGCGTATTGATAGAAAGGATATGCAGTATCTGTATGAAGATGGCGATCTGTACTACTTCATGGATACCGAGACTTACGATCAGGTTGCACTGAACTCTGAGACTGTAGGCGATGCACTGAAGTTCGTAAAAGAGAACGAGATGTGCAAGATCTGCTCCCACAATGGCAGCGTATTCTCCGTGGAGCCTCCTCTGTTTGTAGAACTGGAGATCACTGAGACCGAGCCCGGATTCAAGGGTGATACCGCTACCGGTGCCAGCAAGCCTGCTACCGTTGAGACCGGAGCTACTGTTGCAGTACCTCTGTTCGTTAACCAGGGCGACAAGATCAAGATCGATACCAGAACCGGTGAATATCTGTCTCGTGCATAATTGTTGAGACTACCACTGTTCTGAGCGATATCCGATAAGAGAACCTGTAAGGCAATAAGTTATCCTGTTTCGGGATGGCTTATTGCTTTTGTTATTTTCTATATTTTTACACCGGAAATACCACATGGGAAAAAGCAGGAGGGGAGCCTGCTTCGGAGAGGCATGGAGGTATTCTATGGAGATTTCTACATTTAAAGTAAAGGTACAGAAGGCTGTCAGCGAAGTGTTGGGACAGGAGTATACAGTGGAACTGCGGGAAGTGCAGAAGAATAACGGAGTGCTGCTTCAGGGACTGATGATCCGTAAGGGACAGGACAATGTGACACCTACGATTTATCTTAATTCCTTCTGGGAAGCTTATGAGGGTGGCGTGACCTTTGCAGATATTATTAAGAAGATCATCAGTATCTATAAGGAGGACGGAATCGGCCGGAAGATCGATGTTTCCTTTTTTCAGGATTTTGAGAAGGTAAAGGAGAAACTGTGCTTCCGGCTGGTGAACCGGGAGAAGAACCGGGAGCAGCTGGAAAAAGTGCCGTATATTCCGATACTTGATCTGGCAATCTGCTTCTACTATGCGTTTGACGAAGCAGGAGTGGACAACGGTATGATCCCCATCTACAGATCCCATCTGGACAACTGGAAGGTGACAGACAGGGATCTGCTGGAGATTGCAGTGAAAAATACCCCCAGACTGTTTCCCGGTGAGACCATTCCCATGGAGGATGTGCTGGGAGACGCACTGCAGGAACTTCCGGAGGAAGTCCGGAGGGAATTTTTGAGGAAGGTATCCATGATGATCCTGACGAATTCCCGCAAGACTTACGGTGCCTGCAGCATTCTGTATCCCGGGATGCTGGAGCAGCTGGCAGAGCGTATCGGCGGCGATTATTACATGATCCCCAGTTCTGTTCATGAATTCCTGCTGGTTCCCAGGGAACGGGAACAGGACAGGGAAGAACTGAAGAAAATGATCGCAGAAGTGAACCGGACGGAGCTGCCGCCGGAGGAAGTTCTGTCGGACCATTTATATCTGTATTGCAGCCGGGAGAGGGAAGTAAGGATAGTGTAGAATACCGGAGTGAATATTATGTTTGAAAAAAACTGAATAATTCCAACAATTTAAACTGGACATATGTAGTGTTTTATGATATTATAGTCGAGGTGATGTAACAAATTTGTAATATTTGCATCCGTAGTCTAATGGATAGAACGGAGGCCTCCGACGCCTTTAATGCAGGTTCGATTCCTGTCGGATGCATTTACATCACCTTGATTATAGGGAGAGAGATGAGAGAAGCCGCTTGCGGCTTTTTGCGATTAAAGAATTTTTTTTCAGAATTTGGAAAGGACGCAATATGTGGAAAGAAAAATTACATTTTCTTGGAAACTATATCATAAAGCATAGTAAAGTAGTTTTGCCGGCTGTCGTTGTTGTGGCAGTGGCAGTCACCGTATCTGTAAGCCTGAGCATGAACAACCGTCACCGTGAGGAGCAGCAGAACGCAGAGAGCGCAGCGGCAGCGTCCAGTGAGATTGCTACGGAACCGACAACAGAGGATGTATCTTTGGTAGCAAATGAGGAAGGTGCGGTATATACTCTGGTAGCTACTTATTATAATGCCATGGCGACCGGTGATGAGACAACGTTACGTTCCGTTTGTGATGAGATCTCCGACAAAGACATGTATCGTTATCTGGAACTGGCGCAGTATATTGATTATTATCCGACTTTGGAGATCTATACCAAGACCGGCCCGGAAGAGGGTTCGGTGATCGCTTATGTATATTACAAGATTGCATTTGTGGGTCATGAGGAAGAGGTGCCCGGTTATCAGGCGCTTTATATCTGCACCAATGATCAGGGAGAAATGTATATCAAGCGCGGCGAGAACAGTGAGGAAGTCAACGATTATATCAAGACGGTAAGCACGCAGGATGATGTTGTGGAATTTAACAACAAGATCACAGTGGAATACAATGAACTGATGGTAGATCATCCGGAAGTATTGCAGTATATCAGTGAGCTGGATTCTCAGGTAAGCATTGCCGTAGGAGAGAAGCTGGCCAATCAGGTAGCCGGAGATCAGAATACAGATACCTCTGCGGAAGGCGGCGATCAGGCGGCAGACGGTCAGGATACTTCTGCCGAAGGCACAGAGCAGCCCGCAGAAGAACAGGGACCGCAGTATGTGACGACAACTACTACCGTAAATGTCAGAAGCTCCGACAGTGAGCAGGCGGATAAGCTGGGTAAAGTGGCAGGAGGTACGAAGCTTCAGGTACTGGAGCAGCGCGCCAACGGTTGGACCAAGGTAGATTATGAAGGTAAGGAAGGCTATATCAAGACAGAGTTCCTGCAGCTGGCAGAGAGCGCAGCCGGTGCCGAGACCATCGGAACCGTGACCGCTACCACCAATATCAATGTGCGTGCATCCGCCAGTGAGACTGCAGATCGTCTGGGAGTTCTTTCCGGTGGCGATTCCGCGGAACTGGTCGGCACAGAAGGCGACTGGAGCAAGATCAGGTACAATGGCCAGATCGGATACGTCAAGAGTGAATATGTACAATAATGAGCAGTGCCAAAAAATGAAGCGGCAAAAATCTGACTGCTTGCAGGCAGGATTTTTGATGATTCTTTTTTGATAGGGCGAATGCCCGACAGCGAAGAAACGCGAAGCGTTTTTGAGCGGTGCACTGCGGGCTTGGAATAAAATAAGATAATTCAGGGAAAGCTTCTTACCAAAAACGGTAAGGAGCTTTTTCTATGAATAAAACAGGAAATCACAATCTGAAGAAACAGGAGATCAACATCTACCGGGAGATCCAGCGTAACACGGAAATGGCCATGAAGGCACTGGATGCCGTTACGGACAAAATCTACGACGACAGGCTGGCAGCCGTGGTGGCGGAACAGGAATTACAGTACTCCAGGCTGCATGACAGGGCAGTGCAGAATCTGGTGGATGGCAAGGCCCAGACCTACCGGGAGAATGCCATGGAGAACATGATGCTGCGCTTTGGAATCGGTTATAACACCCTGCTCAACACCAGCACAAGTCATATCGCAGAAATGATCATCAAGGGCAGTAATAACGGTGTGCTGGAGATGGAGAAGGTGTTGGCACACAATGAAGAGTTTGCTGGAAGCCCCTGCCGCAGTCTGGCGAAGGAACTGATCGAGATGGAGAATGCCAACATCCGGACTCTGAAAGAATATCTATAGCATACAAAACGACCGCTTTCGGCAATTTAACGTACATCATAACGCACAAATTGTATACTTGCATACCTTTTTGTGCAATTTTTATAGAAAATGGCCAAAAACTTTTACGATTTAGTGAAATAAAGTTTATTGTACAATTAAAAAAGTCGTTTTATAATAAAGCATATGGCAACCAGGTTGTCATGAATCTGTATACCAATTGAAGGAGGACATTCAAATGTCATATGTTGATGAAGTATTTGATTTGGTAGTCGCAAAGAATCCTGCACAGCCCGAGTTCCACCAGGCAGTCAAAGAGGTTCTGGAATCTCTTCGCGTGGTGATCGAGGCAAACGAGGAAAAATATCGTAAGGATGCTCTGCTGGAGAGACTGGTAACTCCCGAGAGACAGATCCTGTTTCGTGTACCCTGGGTGGATGATAAGGGTCAGGTACAGGTAAACAACGGTTTCCGTGTACAGTTCAACTCCGCAATCGGACCTTACAAGGGAGGCTTACGTTTACATCCTTCCGTTAACTTAGGTATCATCAAGTTCCTTGGTTTCGAGCAGACCTTCAAGAACTCTCTGACCGGCTTGCCTATCGGCGGTGGTAAGGGTGGTTCCGATTTTGATCCCAAGGGTAAATCCGACAGAGAGATCATGGCTTTCTGCCAGAGCTTCATCACAGAACTTTACAAATATATCGGAGCAGATACCGATGTTCCTGCAGGTGATATCGGTACCGGCGCAAGAGAAATCGGTTATATGTACGGACAGTACAAGAGACTGACCGGCCTGTATGAAGGTGTTCTGACCGGTAAGGGCTTAAGCTATGGCGGATCCCTGGCAAGAACCGAAGCAACCGGTTATGGCTTGCTGTATCTGACCGAGGAGATGTTAAAGTGCAATGGCAAGGATATCGCAGGCAAGACCGTGGCTGTATCCGGTGCCGGTAACGTAGCAATCTACGCTATCCAGAAAGCAGAGCAGTTAGGTGCCAAGGTAGTTACCTGTTCCGATTCCACCGGCTGGATTTATGATCCCGAAGGAATCGATGTAGCACTGTTGCAGGAAGTAAAGGAAGTAAAGCGTGCAAGACTGACCGAGTATGCTGCTGCAAGACCCAGCGCACAGTATCATGAGAAGAAGAATGGTGAGCATGGTGTATGGACCGTGAAGTGTGATGTAGCTCTTCCTTGCGCAACCCAGAACGAACTGGATCTGGAGGATGCAAAACAGCTGGTTGCTAACGGCGTATTCGCTGTAGCAGAGGGCGCTAACATGCCTACCACCATGGAAGCTACCGAGTACTTCCAGAAGAACGGAGTTCTGTTCTGCCCCGGCAAAGCATCCAATGCAGGTGGTGTTGCTACCTCCGCTCTGGAGATGAGCCAGAACAGTGAGAGACTTTCCTGGACCTTCGAAGAGGTTGATGCAAAGCTGAAGACCATCATGGTTAATATCTTCCACAATCTGGATGATGCAGCCAAGAAGTACGGCATGGAAGGTAACTATGTAGCAGGTGCTAACATCGCAGGCTTCTTGAAGGTTGCAGATGCTATGTTGGCTCAGGGTGTTTGCTAATAAATAAAAGATTTCCCCGAAACACTGATGTTTCGGGGATTTTTTTGTTTTGTGAATATTCTGATAACTTGAGATAAATGAGGTTAAATTGATATCGTGGGTGACAAGTGGGCGACAAGTGGGCGACAGGTGGGCGACACTACTTTTTCGAATCATCAAACTTAACAGGGAGCTTATTTACCGCTTCTAATAGTTGTTCTAAAGTTTTCTCTGTGTAAACATCTTGAGTGACATCAGATGTCCCTCCGGTCTTAAAAGCAGTTCCATTTTTATTTGAAAGAGCATGTCCCATAATAATTTTTCGGCATGTTTCATTCATTGATACTTGATCGGCAAGAGAAGAAAATGTATATCTTCCATCATGCGGAGCATGGTTCATCTTCATTCTGCTCATTACTGTATTCCAATTTGAGTTATGGTATACAGCACGTGTATAATGGTTGCCATATTTATTTGTAATCAGATATTCTCTGTTCTGATCCAAACGATATTTAATGAGTGGAAGAATTTCATTATGCAGGGGAATAATTCTGTTACGACCAGCTTCGGTTTTTTCTCCTCCTATCATATATTTTTCTTCTAAATGTACATCCTTGGATTTTATGTCTAGCAGCTCAGAGGGGCGAGTTCCGGTATAAATATAAATCAATACAATATCTACGTTGTTAATGGTTCCTAGAGCGTCCCAGAGGGCAGCAATTTCTTTGTCTGTAAATCTTGTATGAATAGGCTCACCGTTGTATGTAGAGTCAAATACAAGGTGCTGAGTGATATCCTTTTCAGTAAATTCATTCAGGATAGCATAATTCCACATGCCACGTATTACTGCACGCATATTTCCAATCGTTGTCTTGGATTTAGCACTATTGGCAGAAATACATTCCTGAAGATCATTTGCACGAATAGAGATTATTTTTTTGTCATGAAGGCTGGAAAAAAGGTTGAATGCAATTTCGTAATTTTTCCAGCAGCTCTGAGAAGGATTATTTTTTAATCCCTTACGGTACTTTTTCCATTTATCATATAATTCTGCGAATGTGGGAATGTCTGAATATTTTTCATGTTCTTTTACAATCGCACCGCTGTTATATTCAGTAAGGTATTCCAAGGCTCTTTTCTGATCGGTAAAATAAGCTATGTATTTTCGCTTTCGTTTTGGCTTTTGTCCTGGAATATTTTCCATATAGGATATTCTGACAGCCCAATTTTTCCTGCGTTTTCCAGTCAACTTTACCACGCTGCCATATCCATTCGGCATTTTCACGATTACCACCTCCTAGTTTTGTGGAAACTGAATTAATTTGCTTTTTGTATGTCTCTGTTCCCACTTTTTTCTTCTAATCGTTGTTCTCTTATAAGTTCCCTGGCTTTTCCGTATAAGATAGCTTGACTTTCTTCGTTCATAGATTCATATAACTCTAAGATATATAATCCTTGTTTTGAATAGCGTGAACTATCTAACGAAACGCTGACAGAATGATTTGATGTTTTAGAAATAGAGTCAACGGTATGTGAGAGTAAATAGTCAGTTGATACATTGAATAAATCAGCCAGTTTAATAAGAGTGTCGTAATCTGGCTTTCGCTTATCTGTTTCATACATTCCAACAGCACCTTTTGTAATACCTATTTTTTCAGCTAATTCAACTTGGCTATATCCGCTTTCATAGCGTAATTTTGATATTATATGTCCCATTTTCATTTCATTGCACCTCCAGACTTTACTAAAAAATAGCATAAAAAAAAGGCTAAGAATGTTCTTGTTAGCCTAAAGCAACAAAATGTTGACGAGAGTATTGACAAAGCAACAATAAGTGAGTATAATGCAAATATAGGCAACAATATGTGAGAAAGGAGAGTGTAAAATATGACACATTCTATGGTGGAGCTGAGAAAAGAGAGAAATATCACTCAAGAAGAATTGGCAAGTGAAATTGGAATGTCTAAAGGAGCTATAGGGATGTACGAAACAGGAAAAAGAACTCCTTCACTAAAAAGAGCTAAACAGATTGCTCAATTCTTTGGAATAGCAGTAGATGAAATAGAGTTTGCAAGAGAGACTCAGTAGCGACACTTTATTTCAAGAGAGAGGTAATGCGATGGAACGAGTAACAACTAAACAAGCTGCGTCTGAATTGGAAATGGACCTGGACACATTACAATTTTTAATGCGTGAAAATCGTTTACCAATCGGACATGCTATAAAAAAAAAGGGAAAAAAAAGATTTTCTTATTATATCTATAGAGGATTGCTTGACCAGTATAAAGAATTTTTGAGTGGTCATACAGAGTGGGATAGAAATACGATTCTTTATGGTACTCCAGAAGTAAAACCATAAAGTATAGATTAAGGGAGGTGGAGCAATGTCAGGTGAACCCATACAAAAGCAGAATATAGGCATCGAAGAACGCAAAAAAACAATTCAATATTGTATAGATGATATTAAAGAGAAAGAGAATCTTGCAATTATTTCTCATGTGGCACAGGAAATGTGGCAAAAAGAAAAAACACATAAGGGTACTTATGATGTTCCGGGAGGATAAGAACTCATAAGATCGGAGAGACCTTCAATGCATGATAAAAAATGGCTACGTTCCTTAGAGGATAAAGATAAATACCATTTTACAAAATCTGTTTCATTGTTTTTAAGCTGATAAGCGTTTTGTAAAGCAGACAATGCGGATTCCTGAGTAGATTTTGTAAAATATTCCTTTGTATATGATGTTGAAAGGAAGATTTCATCATCGGTACCGATGCCGAATAACAGCCATTCCATATTTACTTTAAAGGTACTCAAAATATTATCAATGGTCGGTTTGGTAATAGCTTTTTTGCCTGATTCAATTAACGATAAATATGTTTGGCTCATTTTTAAAACAGAAGCAAACTCCGATTGCGTCATATGAAGTATCTGATTCCTTAGATATATAACACGAGATGTGATGTTCTTTAAATCCTCTCCATTTAATGTGGAATTAGTATTCTTCATATACAAGCCTCCTTATATATCACAGTAAAAAAAAGATCCTGTTCTGGCAAACAGGATCCTAAGGGAATTAAGTTTAGGATTCCACCCCTGGAATGCCCTGTTAGAAACAGGGATACTAAATTCTTAATCACCCATATTTTCTAAATAATAACATAAAACAAGCAAATTATCAATATCAAATTACAGTTAGGAGAATGAATATGAGTAAGATTATTGCATGTGTAAACGAAAAAGGTGGTGTAGCAAAAACAACCACCATAAAAAATTTAGCTATTGGATTGGCAGCAAGAGGAAAAAAGGTTCTTGCGATTGATTTGGATCCGTCTGCAAATTTAACTACTGCGCTTGGTATCCATGTTACTAAAGAGCAGAAGACAATTCTCGACATTTTTAAATTGTCTAAAGATTGTGAGGATGTTCCGGAAGGCTATGCAATCATGCAGCATGAAGAAGGAATAGATGTTATTTGTAGCGTTAAAGAATTACATGCGTTTGAAAGCGAATTGATCTGTGCTATCCAGCGTGACATTGTTTTAAGAAGATATTTAATCAGTATTAAGGATGATTATGATTATATTTTTATTGACTGTCCAGCGGGTTTAGGCATTTATGTGACCAATGCTCTGTTCTGTGCTGATTCAGTTATTATACCAGTTCAACCGCAGTTTTTAGGTGTTGGAGCAATGCAAAATTTGTTTTCTTACATCAACCAGGTAAGGAAACTGAATGGAACATTAGTAAAGCCAGAGGTATTAGGTATTTTGTTTACAATGGTTCGTATCAATACTAATAATGACAGGGATGTTATGGCATATTTTAGAGATTCTTACCAGGGGAAAATCAATATGTTTGATACATATATTCCTAATTCCGTCCGCATTTCAGAATCAGATGGCGAGGGAGAAAGTATTTTTAAATATGCACCGAAAACATCTGCAGCAATGGTTTATGGAGATCTAATTGAAGAATTTATCAAAATAGAGGGGAAGTGATATAAATGGCAGGGAAAAATATATTCGAGAATTTAAAAAAAATGGACACTTCATATTTGCTTGATCCGTCATTGCAGGAGGAGCTTGAAGCAGAGAATGTAACGGTAGAAACCGATAAACCGCATGAGACAGATATTGATTTACTGGTACATTTTAAGAAGCATCCTTTTCATATTGATAAAGAATCTGCTGAATTTCTCGAATTAGTGGACAGCATACGTGAGAATGGTATTATTCAGCCGGTGCTTGTACGTCCTCTTTCTAATGGTAAATATGAGATTATTTCAGGACATTGTAGGACCGAAGCTGCACGTATCGTTGGTTTGAAGACTATACCTATTGTAGTTGTGTCAGTAGATGATTATACAGCGACTAAGCTTATGACACATAGTAATATATCCGGTAGAGACGAGATCCTGCCGAGCGAAAAAGCAAAGGCTTATAGAATGTGTCTTGATGAAGAAAAGAAGCTTGGAAAGAATCGAACAGATACAGCAGAGACAGTTGGAGCCGGAAAAGACTCTAAACGTCAGGTACAAAGATTTGTTAGGCTTTCCTATCTGTCAGATGATTTTCTGGCACTTATTGATACAGGAAAGCTTACTGTTCAAATTGGAACAGAGCTTGCGTTTCTGGATCCGGAGAGCCAGGTATCTTTATATGAATATATCAGTAACTTTCAACATATTCCTAACCTGGTACAAGCCAAAATCATCCGGGAAACGGCGGAACAGCAGCCACTTTCCTATGAAAAAGTAGTCTCACTTTTAATTGAACCACCAAAAGAAAAACCAAAGACAAAGGTTACCTTTAAAACGAAAGATTTGGAGAACTATTTTGATCAAGGAACCAGTGTGGATGAAATGGAATCTATCATCAAGCAACTCTTAATCAAGTTTAAAAATGGAGAATTAAAAATTGATGATCAAGGCTGAACTGTAATAAGAAAAAAAGCTTCCTTGCATCCTGCAATGAATAATGATGTAGAATGTTGTGCTAACTGTCAGTGGTTGGTGCAAACACCAAAAAATAATAGATATGGGGATATAGAAAATTTTTGCATATGCACCGGATATTTTTGTGCTGGAATTTACAAGGACAGAAATAAAGTTCGACATTATACACCAGGAGGAAGAGAACTGAATTGTAGATACAAACGGAAATAACTTAGACTTTAGTGGAGGAAGGTGAACGAGTGAAAAGTGTTTTAAAATATCCAGGAGCAAAGAACCGTCTTGCACCGTGGATATGCGAATACATACCAAAGCATGATGTCTACTTAGAGCCGTTTGCCGGCAGTTTAGCTGTGCTTTTTAACAAGCAGCGTAGTCATATTGAGACAGTGAATGACATCGATGGAGAAATCGTAAATTTCTTTCGAATATTGCGAGACAGGAGTGGAGAACTGGAACGGACGATAGAGTTTACTCCATATTCCAGATCAGAGTATAAAGCAGCCTACGAAAAATCAGAAGATGAGTTGGAACGGGCAAGAAGGTTTACTGTTAAATGCTGGATGGGATTCGGATGTGGAAATTTGTATCAAAACGGGTTTAAATCCGGACAGCAGACAAAATCTCCAAATCCAGCCAAAGCGTGGAGTGAACTTCCTGAAACGTTGAAAATGGCAACAGAGAGATTAAAGGGTGTTCAGATTGAAAATTTGCCAGCCATAGAATTAATAAAAAGATATGATACGGAAGATGTTTTTATTTATGCAGATCCACCGTATTTACACGGAACCAGGAAGAATTATCTCTATAAACATGAAATGAAGGATGCAGATCATGAAGAATTGTTAAATGTTCTGGTTAAACATCAGGGAAAAATTCTTCTATCGGGATATAACAATGATATGTATAACGATATACTCCAGGGATGGAACAAGGTTCAGAAGCATACCAGAGCAGAGGGAGGACGTGCAAGGACGGAAACACTGTGGATGAATTATGAAGTTGAAAACGGACAGATATCGTTAATCATGTAAACTGAATATGAATTTTAGGAGATAAAATGAGAGATATTATTTATTTTGATGAAAATTTATCTGTTGAGGAATATGTAAAAAAAGAAGTATGTAAAAATGGTGGAACTCAGAGTATTGCCTTAAAAAAGGAGCTTGCTTCTTTATGTGATTCTGTCTGTATAGAATACGATAATAAAACGACGAAGGAAGATTTGTTTGACTTGCTTATAAATAATGGATTTACTTATAAAAAGCTTGCTGAATCATTTGAAGTAGGTGTCAGCAGTCAAGTGTATCAAAAGACGTTCAATATCACACACCAGGATGTGAAGCGTCTGGAAAGAAGGGGGATCTTAAAAAAAGTAGGAGAATACCGATTTCGTGCCTTTGGAAAATATAATTATGCTCCCTTATATGATGTATATCAGTATGCGGAAATGACAGACGATGATATGAGGAACATGCTTAAAGAATATCCCAGAAAGAAAACTCAAACATTATAATAGATCAGAATTCAGGTGAAATATAAAATGATTAATGGAGAATTAATAGTTGATAATTTTGCAGGTGGTGGTGGAGCTTCCACTGGGATGGAAATGGCAACAGGTTATAGCGTTGATATTGCGATCAACCATGATCCGGAAGCTATCCGGATGCACAAGGCAAACCATCCGAATACAAAACATTATTGTGAAGATGTGTGGCAGGTAGATCCGGTTAAGGCATGCAACGGTCATCCGGTAGGACTTGCATGGTTTTCTCCAGATTGTAAGCATTTCAGCAAGGCAAAAGGAGGCAAGCCAAAAGATAAATTTATACGTGGGCTTGCATGGGTTGCGTGTCGTTGGGCGGGATTGGTGAGACCGAGGGTGATTATGTTGGAAAACGTGGAAGAGTTTAAGACATGGGGACCATTAAACCGAGGACATCATCCGATTAAAGCAAAACAAGGGAATACATTCGATAAGTTTATACGGCAGCTTACAGATTTAGGCTATGAGGTACAGTTCCAGGAACTGGTGGCAGCCGATTACGGGGCACCGACCATGAGAAAGAGATTTTTTCTGATTGCCAGATGCGATGGTAAGCCGATTGTGTGGCCGGAGCCGACACACGCACCAGCAGACAGCGAAGAGGTAAAAGCAGGACTTCTCAAACCGTATGTTGGAGCATACACACAGCTTGATTTTTCTCTTCCCTGTCCGAGCATCTTTGATACATCCGAAGAGATTAAGGAGAAGTACGGGATCCGGGCGGTACGTCCACTGGCTCCCAAGACAATGGAGCGCATTGCCAGAGGATTAAAAAAATTTGTGTTGGAAAATCCAGAGCCTTTTATCATTCAGTGCAATCACGGTGGTGAGCGTAGACCGAACGACATTAGAGAGCCAATGCCGACTATAACCGGAAAACACGGATATGGGATTGTAGAGCCGTATATGGTACAAATCGGGCAAACTGGATTTACAAAGGACCGGAGTAAGGATGTAAGGGATCCGCTGACTACGATTGTGAGTAAAAATGAACATTGTCTTATTGAACCTAAACTTGCGCCATACATGGGAACGAATACGACAAATCATCCGGGTGGAAATTGCAAAGATCCGATACATACGATCACAACAGGAAATCAGCAGTGTTTGATTAGCCCTACATTGATTCAGTATCATTCTGAAACAGCGCAAGGAGAAGTTCGAGGGCAAACGATTAAAGAGCCAATTATGACAGTAGACGGATCCAACCGATACGGTCTGGTTACATCTTTCCTGAGCAAGTTTTACAAAACTGGAATAGGACAGGATGTAAGAGAACCGCTAGGGACGGTGACAGCAAATGCCGGCGGTGGTCACTTCGGAGAAGTGAGAGCCTTTTTAATTAAATATTATGGACAAGGAACTGGACAGAATATCAAGGAACCTTTGGATACAGTAACTGCACAGGATCGGTTTGGACTTGTTACTATCGAAGGTGAAGATTATCAGATTGTCGATATTGGATTACGGATGTTGGAACCAAAGGAACTGTATGGATGTCAGGGCTTTCCAGACGATTATATAATTGATCATGACTGCACAGGAAAGACATATCCAAGAAGCGAACAGGTGCGCAGATGTGGAAATGCAGTATGTCCGCCACTTCCTGCAGCACTTGTAAAAGCAAATCTGCCAGAAATGTGTATAGCAAAAAGGCAACCAAATCTTAGGATTGATGATAGCCAGGCTCAGTTGCGATTTGCATAATTGGATAGGAGATACGGAATATATTATTAGCTAAAACTGATATTGAAAATGAAAGTGGGTAAGAAGATGACAGAAAAAGAGATTGATAGGTTATATGATATTTTAGAAACTGTTGTGGACGATGATCAAAGAGCAGCACTGCGTCATGCTATTCTTCTGTTGGAAAAGAGAGAATATTAAACATCAGAATCTTAGATGTTGTGGGATAGTTACTCATAACGGTAGAGCGTTCTCCGGTTTTTCTCCTAACTGTATCCCGGAGTTTTTATAGAGGTTCGAGTCCTCTCTATCCCTTTGGATAATAAGAAAAATAGGGAGGTGAAGGAATGATGAATGTGATTCAAGTATGTGGAGTTGCGCTTTTAATGCTCGCATCATTATATATCGGGAGCATGTGTTCTTAGTAGTTTATGAATTTTATGGAGGGATAGCTATGTCATATAAGGATAATAAGCAGGAAGTAGAGACTGTTAAGGAAAGAATATACAAAGTTCGTTTGTCGGATGCGGATGTAGAACGATTGGCCAAGAGAGCATTGAGTTACAATTTATCACCGGCAGAATTGTTGGAAAATTTTATTGGGGATTTGGTAGATGGCACATATACCAATGGCAGCGATGAAAGAATGTATGCAGATCAGTGGGCAGAGAGGTGTTGGTTTGCTCTAGATGAACCGGAAAAAAATATGATTCACTTTTTCTTCGGAGATAATATGTTTGGTCGTGAATTTTCCGATTTGGAGGAAATAAAAGAAAGAATAGAGGATGAAAAAAGAACAATAGCATCTTTGGAGGAGGATATAGCCAATCCTGAAGATTGGGATCAAATTGTGCATTGGGATGTAAATAAGGGAGAATATGTTGATTCATATTCGAGTGTTGATGAATACATAAATGAATGTAGCCAGGCAATAAAAGATGAAAAACAATGGCTTTTGGGTGCAGAAGAAGATTTGAATGACTTAAAAAAGGATTTTGCAGACTATATGGGCAGTATTGCATACGATTGGGATGATCAGGTAGAAAAGTGCAATAAGTGGTATGAAGAAAATATCAAAAATCTTGTTGAAAATAGCAGCCCTGAAGAAAACAATATACTACCTGTTCAAGGACATAGAAGAGGTTCATCAAGGTAGAGAATAATGAGAAGTGTATTAAGATACCCAGGAAGCAAATGGAACATTGCCAGATCATTAGTAGATTTGATTCCGGAACATCATAGTTATGTGGAGCCATATTTTGGTAGTGGAGCAGTATTTTTCAGTAAACCATACTCTGATATTGAAACTATAAATGATTTAGATTCTGATATTACTAATCTTTTTAGGTGTATACAGACAGATAGTGATACTCTGGCCAGACTTGTTATGACAACTCCCTTTAGCAGAGAAAGATATGATGATGCATTTTCTGCGGATAATCAGGGTCAGGAATCAGAAATGCAAAAAGCAGTTCGATTCCTTGTGAAGTGTTGGCAAGGTCATGGATTTAGGACAAATCAGTATAAGGTTGGTTGGAAAAGTGATGTTGTTGGGAGAGAACGTTCTTATGCATTATGGAATTGGTATAGGCTCCCGGAATGGATTATTGATATAGCTGAACGGCTACGCCAGGTACAAATTGAAAATAAGCCGGCATTGGAAGTGATAAATAGATTTAATTATGCCAATGTATTTATGTATCTAGATCCGCCATACCTTTTGCAAACAAGAAATGGGAAGCAATATAGGCATGAGATGTCAGATCAGGATCATATAGAGATGTTGGAAGCTGCGGTTAAAAGCAAGGCTAAAATAATGATTTCCGGGTATGATTCTGATCTGTACAACAGCTGTCTCTTATACACATCTGACGCTGCCGACGATACTCCTTGTGTAGA
>ERZ1027181.249-NODE-249-length-27264-cov-20.054982_pt1 | contig 27264 bp, 17 predicted proteins | sample MGYA00519247_ERZ1027181 | MGnify/ENA primary metagenome ERZ1027181 (study PRJEB26926, sample SAMN06164415) | human gut metagenome | biome: ENVO:00009003; feature: ENVO:2100002; material: ENVO:00002003 | host: Homo sapiens | place: USA | collected 2012 ...
AACCGGGGACCCACGCATTACGAATGCGTTGCTCTACCAACTGAGCCATATCGGCCAAAACATTGTCGTTTTTCTCAAACGCAATGCAAAGGTATATAAATTTTTTAAAAGTGCCAAATTTTTGTACGCTTTTTCTAAACCTTATTCTTCCGCTTTCTTCCTACTCGTACACCTCGTCGATGTCGTACCCCGTGTTGTATTCGGTGTCGTTCTTGCAGGGATCGTAGCCTTCAGGAAGGTCGAATACGGCGTTGGGGTCGTAAGGCAGGCTCTTGTCCCTATATACCTTCTTCATAAAGTAAGCCCATATAGGCAGTGCCATCGTCGCACCCTGACCCATACGCATAGAGTCGAAGTGGATGTCACGGTCCTCGCCGCCTACCCAGCAGCCGCTGACGAGCTGCGGTGTGAAGCCCATAAACCATGCGTCGGAGTTGCGGTTCGTTGTACCTGTCTTTCCGCCAATCTCGCCAGTAAAGTTATATTTATAGCGCAGACGGCCTGCCGTACCTCCGTCGACGACACCCTTTAGCAGCACAATCATCTTGTATGCGCTTTCTGCACTTATCACCTCGTTCATGCGTGGCTGGAAGGCCGTGATGACATTGCCCTCGTTGTCCTCTATTCTGCTCACGAAGAGCGGAGCGGTGCGGATGCCGTTATTGACGAACGTCGTGTATGCGCTAACCATCTCAGCCACCGACACCTCGCACGGACCAAGGCATAACGACATAGAAGCATGGATGTCGGGATTGTTTATGCCGTAATCGTGGAGCAGCTGCACGAACTGCTGCGGATTTAGCTTGCTCATAAGATAAGCCGAAACCCAGTTGCTCGACTGTGCCAGACCCCACTTCAGCGTCACCATCTCGCCAGCACGTCTGTGGTTGGCGTTGCGTGGAGTCCAGGGACGACCTGCCACCATATATGTACGCTGCGCGTTAGGGGCAAGATCGCACGGAGAGAAGCCGTTCTCCATAGCAAGACTGTAGAGGAAGGGCTTGATGGTGGATCCCACCTGACGGCGTCCGCCCATAACCATATCGTACATAAAGTGCGTATAGTCGAGGCCTCCTACGTATGCCTTCACCTCGCCCGTCTTCGGATCCATACTCATAAATCCGGCGCGGAGGAAAGACTTGACATAACGGATGCTGTCTATAGGTGTCATTGTAGTGTCAAGGTCGCCGTGGTATGTGAAGAGCGACATGTCCGTAGGTGTATGGAACGACTTGTGGATTTCCTCGTCAGAAGCTCCTGCTGCCTTCAGAGCACGATAACGCTCGCTCTGCAAAACGGCACGTTCCATAATCTGATTGACCTGCTTCTTTGTCAGAGCCGATGAGAAAGGTGCATTGGCTTTTCCTCGTTTCTCCTTGAAGAACTCGGGCTGGAGGAATCGTGCAACATGATTATATACCGACTCCTCGGCATATCGTTGCATACGTGAGTCGATGGTCGTATATACCTTCAGGCCGTCGGCGTTAAGATTGTATGGTGTGCCGTCCTTCTTGAAGTTCTTGTTACACCATCCGTATAGCGGATCAGTCTCCCACGCAATGGAGTCGATGACGTACTGTCGCTTGTCCCATGACGGATACTTGGCTCTGTCAGGACGTTCCGCCGACATATATATACGCAGGAACTCACGCAAGTACGGCGCTGTGCCGTCCTTGTGGTCTGTACGGTGGAAATTAAGAACAAGAGGTTCGTTGGTGAACTCGTGATATTCCGATTCTGTTATGTATCCCGCCTTTCGCATCTGGTCGAGCACGACGTTGCGTCGCTCCGTGCATCTCTCGGGATAACGTACAGGATTAAACAAAGACGGATTCTTACACAGACCGATTAGCGTGGCAGCCTCGCAAGCCGTCAGATTCTTCGGTTCCTTATTAAAATATGTATTAGCGGCTGTCTTTATGCCCACCGCATTATGAAGGAAATCAAAATAATTAAGGTATAGTGCTATGATTTCCTCTTTCGTATAGTTGCGCTCCAGCTTCACGGCTATCATCCATTCAATGGGTTTCTGCAATACGCGCTGCAACGTGCTGCTTGCTGTCTCCGAATAGAGCTGCTTGGCAAGCTGCTGCGTAATGGTCGATCCGCCGCCTGCGCTTGCCTGTCCCATAAGTCCGCGCTTAACGATGGCGCGTCCAAGAGCGATAAAGTCGATGCCTGAATGTTCGTAGAAGCGAGCGTCCTCCGTAGCCACCAATGCCTTTACAAGGTAAGGTGAGAGGTTGGAGTATTGCACGCAGATACGGTTTTCGCGGTTAAAGTTCCATGTGCCTATAACCTTGCCGTCAGACGAATAAATCTGCGTGGCAAAGCGGTTGATGGGATTCTGCAAGTCTTCCACAGGAGGCATATAGCCTATCCATCCGTTCCAAATTGCAACGAACGCAAATACGCAAACGCCGAGCACGGTGCCCAGTAACCCCCAAAGGAAATGTACGAATTTCTTTCTCATGAGTAATGTTCATCAATGACTTAATTGTGCAAAATTAGAGAAAAATCCCGAATTACAAGCCTTATACAGTAAAAAACAAGAGAAAAACGAAATATCAAGACGTAAGGCGGTCGTTGTATTATCAAAAAAACGTGAAAAGATTAAATATTGCATTTCAGTTGCATTCTATGTGAAAAAATATGATTACCTTAGCAAGCGAATTAGGAAACAACCATTAACTCTAAATAAATGATGAGACACGATTTTGTAACAATCGCAGACCTTCCCAAGGAAAAATTGATGTATCTCCTTGAGATGGCGCAAGAGTTCGAAAAACATCCTAACCGAGAACTGCTGAAAGGAAAAGTAGTGGCGACGCTTTTCTTCGAACCCTCCACCCGTACACGACTAAGTTTCGAAACTGCAGCCAATCGTCTTGGCGCACGCGTAATAGGTTTTTCGGATGCGAAAGCCTCAAGTGTGGCAAAGGGTGAGACGCTCAAGGATACAGTGCTCATGGTGTCAAACTATGCTGACGTCATCGTAATGCGCCACTTTGTGGAAGGCGCTGCACAGTACGCCAGTGAGGTTGCTCCAGTTCCTATCGTTAACGCCGGCGACGGCGCACACATGCATCCATCACAGTGTCTGCTCGACCTTTACTCTATATACAAGACTCAGGGCACACTGGAAAACCTTAACATCTACCTTGTCGGCGACCTGAAGTACGGACGTACCGTGCATTCGCTCATCACAGCAATGCGCCACTTCAATCCGACATTTCATTTCATAGCACCTAAGGAGCTTGCCATGCCTGAGGAGTATAAGATTTACTGCAGGGAGCATAACATCAAGTTTGAGGAGCATACCGAATTCAATGAGGATGTCATCGCCAATGCTGACATATTATATATGACCCGCGTACAGAAGGAACGCTTCTCTGACCTCATGGAATATGAGCGCGTAAAGAACGTGTATATCCTTAAGCGCGACATGCTGGCAAAGGCAAAGCCTAACATGAAAGTGCTCCATCCTCTGCCAAGAATAAACGAGATTGCTTACGACGTGGACGAAAGTTCACACGCATACTACATACAGCAGGCTGGCAACGGACTCTTTGCAAGAGAGGCAATCTTCTGCTATGTCCTTGGCATCAGCCTCGACGACGTTAAGAACGACAAGACAATAATCTTATAAGAAAGCTATGAACACAAACAAGACAGAACGTCAGGTGGCCGCCATCAAGAACGGCACCGTTATCGACCATATACCAGCAGAGAAGACTTACGAGGTGGCGAACCTCCTGGAACTGCAGAAACTGGAGAATCCCGTAACCATCGGATATAACTATCCCTCAAAGAAAATCGGCAAGAAAGGCATCATCAAGGTGTCGGACAAGTTCTTTACGGACGAGGAGATTTCACGCTTGTCTGTCGTAGCTCCCAACGTGGTGCTCAACGTCATCAAGGACTACGAGGTGGTGGAGAAGAAGACAGTGGAAACTCCGGACGAGCTTCGCGGCATCGTACGTTGCAACAACCCTAAGTGCATAACCAACAATGAGCCGATGAGCACCGTTTTCAACGTCGTAGACAAGAAGCGTGGCATCCTAAAGTGTCACTACTGCGACAAGGAACAGTATATCGACAAAGTTGAATTAGTATAAACGTATCAATAAAAACACTAACCCAAAACAACTAACAAGTTAATTATGAAAAGAGACCAAGAGATTTTCGACTTGATTGAGAAAGAACATCAACGTCAGCTTAAAGGCATCGAGCTTATCGCATCTGAGAACTTCGTCAGCGACGAGGTAATGGAGGCAATGGGATCATATCTCACCAACAAGTACGCTGAGGGATATCCCGGCAAGCGTTATTATGGCGGCTGCCAGGTGGTAGATCAGGTCGAGACATTGGCCATTGAGCGTGTAAAGAAACTCTTCGGAGCAGAATATGCTAACGTGCAGCCTCACTCTGGTGCACAGGCCAACGCAGCAGTGCTTCTCGCAGTGCTGAAGCCGGGCGATACCTTCATGGGTCTGAACCTCGCACACGGTGGTCACCTCTCACACGGTTCTGCCGTTAACACATCAGGTATCCTTTATAATCCCGTAGGCTACGACCTCAACAAGGAAACTGGTCGCGTGGATTATGACGAGATGGAGCGCCTTGCCATCGAGCACAAGCCGAAGCTCATCATCGGTGGTGGTTCTGCATACAGCCGTGAGTGGGATTACAAGCGCATGCGCGAAATAGCTGACAAGGTGGGAGCTCTCCTTATGATTGACATGGCTCACCCCGCAGGTCTTATCGCAGCCGGACTTCTCGACAATCCAGTAAAATACGCACATATCGTCACATCTACAACCCACAAGACTCTTCGCGGTCCGCGTGGTGGTATCATCCTCATGGGTAAGGACTTCGAGAATCCTTGGGGTCTCAAGACACCGAAGGGCGTTACGAAGATGATGAGCCAGCTGCTCAACTCTGCCGTATTCCCCGGTCAGCAGGGTGGTCCGTTGGAGCACGTCATCGCTGCCAAGGCTGTGGCTTTCAAGGAGGCATTGCAGCCTGAGTTTAAGGAGTGGGCATTGCAGGTTAAGAAGAACGCCAGCGTTCTGGCTGAGGAGCTCATTAAGCGTGGCTTCACCATCGTAAGCGGTGGCACAGACAATCATTCTATGCTCGTCGACCTTCGCGATAAGTATCCTGAACTCACAGGTAAGGTGGCTGAGAACGCTCTCGTTGCTGCTGACATCACCGTCAACAAGAATATGGTGCCGTTCGATACACGTAGCGCTTTCCAGACATCAGGTATCCGTCTCGGAACTCCTGCCATCACCACACGTGGTGCTAAGGAAGACCTTATGGTTCTCATTGCAGAGCTCATCGAGGAGGTTCTCAACGATCCTGAGAACGAGGAGGTAATCGCAAGCGTTCGCAAGAGAGTGAACGAGACTATGAAGTCATATCCTCTCTTCGCTTACTAATAGCGAGAAGAATATCGTAACTTAAAGAGGCGGACGACCATTAGTGAAAAACACTACTTGGTCGCCCGCCTTTGCCTTTTATATAATCAAGATTAAAAGCTTAATATATATGCAAGAAATCATACAGTATATCATTGTGGCAGCCGTGATAATCGCTGCCATCGCGTACGTCGTTTATCGTGTAAGGTTGGCTTTCCGAAGCAGCCGTTCGGGATGTTACGGCTGTAGCGGATGCGCTCTGAAGGAGCAGATGAAGAAACGGGGTAAGAACGGCAAGACGCAGCTACGCAAGCCCGATTGTTTTCATTGACAGATTGTGGCTTAACGGCGCTGCATCTTTATCGTTTCTGCATTTTATTCATTGGTTCTTCATCTTACTGCTTTCGCTTTACGCCTCTGACAGCCTCTGCTTCAAGCGGATTGTCCGGCCAGTAATGCTTCGGGTAGCGGCGTCTCAGCTCGCTCCTTACCTCAAAGTAAGCGTTCTGCCAGAAGCTGGCAAGGTCGCTTGTCAACTGCACAGGCTTGAATCCCGGCGAGAGAAGTTCCATAAGAAGCGGACGCCGTCCTCGGTCAACGCAGGGCGTGGAGTCCATGCCAAAGCACTCCTGCAAGCGTACGCTAAGTATAGGAACCTCGGCACCCTGACGGTAGTCGATGCGTATCTTGCTGCCCGTAGGCACCTGAATGTGCGTCGGAGCAATCTCGTCAATCTCTTTCTGCTGTTCGTAGGGGATGATGTTCCATATCATCTCGCTCAGATTTAGCTTCTTAAGTTCGGCTGATGAAGTGCGCAGCTTGCCGCCCTCACGCAGATAAAGAGGCAACCATTCTGCTGCCGTCTGCATAAGATGCTCGGTTGATACGTCCGGCAACATCAGTTCGGGATGCCATTGCGCCACTTGCGCCACGCGCCTTTGCAGACGTGCCACATCATCGTCGCTCCAATCCAACATGCTCAGTCCGTCCTTCTTCATGGCCTCGCATATAATGTCCACAGCCTGCTCCTCGTCAATGTCCTGGATGGGTTGGCTGTTGAGCGTCAGCTTGCCGACACGCCATTCGCGTTGCGCCACCAGTCGTCCCTGTCGCGAATCCCACGACACATTGTCACGACGTATGAGCATACTCTCATCTATGTCTTCTTTATCTATCGGCGCTGTCAGAAACACGCGTCCTGCGCTCCCTGCCGCATCATACATTGACGCCACAACAATCCATTCGTGAGCCGTAATGTCATCCTTACCGTCTATACGCACCTCTTTTCCGTTCGAAAGACGATACGTTCCTATCTTGTCGATAGCCATTGCTATGCGCTCGGGATAGGCGAAGCATACGAGCTGTCCCACCTCGGACGGCACAACGTCCGTATTGTCCTCATCCACACGAACCATCCTTCTGTATTCTGCCGCAATCTTCGCAATGCGAGTCCATCCTCCCGGCTTGCCGTTCTTCCGCATGCGACGCAATACGGAGATTCTTAACGCCATGTCAGAGCTGCCCGAATCGGTCATCGGGTCTTTCTCCTCCAGCAATGCCGCAATGTCGCAGGCAAGCGCACGCATGCGAGCCGAACCTGCACCAAGAATCATCCTCGCTATACGTGGATGGCAGGGTAGGGCAGCCATGCGCTTTCCTGTCGGCGTGATAACCCCGTCGTCCGTTATGCCACCCAGCATAACCAGCAGCGCATGTGCGTTAGCCACGTTACGTCTTGGCGGCAGCGTCAGCCAAGGCATGCTCATTATGTCAGTTTCGCCGAACGAGGCAATGCTGAGAAGCGTCGGAGCAAGGTCGGCGTCCTCTATCTCCGCATGTCTGTGTTCCTCCATGTGCGTCTCAGCAGCCTTTGTCCAAAGACGCATACATGTTCCTTCTGCCACACGTCCTGCACGTCCTGCGCGTTGCTCCGCCATGTCGCGGCTTACCGTTGTCACCTCCAGATGGGTAAGACCGGTGCGCGGATCGAAGACCGGCTTACGATACAGGCCTGTGTCCACAACCGTCCTTACGCCCTCAATGGTGAGCGATGTCTCGGCAATAGGCGTAGCAAGCACCACCTTTCGCTCGCCTTCCTTTGACGGAGCAATGGCACGCTGCTGCTCGGAAGGCGAGAGATTGCCGTACAGAGGCATCACCGTAGCACCCTCCAACGACGGCGAAGCGGACAAAATCTCACGACACCTTTCTATCTCGCCTTGTCCAGGCAGGAATGCCAGAATGTCACCTTCCTCCTTTTTGTATGCCTCAATGACAGCCTGACACGTGGTCCTTGCCGCGTCACGTGGGTCGATGTCGTCCTGCGCATAGCTGATGGTCACAGGAAACATGCGTCCCTCGCATTCCACAAGGGGAGCGTCCAGCGCTTCGCAAATCTTTTCGGCGTCTATCGTTGCCGACATCACAACTATCTTAAGGTCGGGACGTAACACGCTTTGCACCTGACGGACCAGGGCAAGCGCAAGGTCGGAATTGATGCTGCGCTCATGAAACTCGTCGAAGACAACGACGCCTACACCGTCAAGCGTGGGGTCGCTGACCACCATACGCGTGAGAATGCCTTCCGTCAATACCTCAATCTGAGTGTCGGAAGACACACGGTTCTCAAATCTTACACGATAGCCGACTGTTCCGCCGACATTCTCTTCCAGTATGTCAGACATGCGTGAGGCAATGTGGCGAGCCGCCACTCTTCGCGGTTCGAGCATCAGTATCTTGCCTTCACTGACGCCGCCTGCCAGCATGGTAAGGGGTAGGAGAGTCGACTTACCCGCACCGGGTGGAGCCGTGACCACCAATGAGTCATGCGAGAGAAGAAGGTTGTTCAGCCTTTCTGCCACGAGAGAGGCAGGCAAGTTGCCCGAGCGTTCAGTTATCTTATGTATGTCTATCTGTCTTGTCATTTCCTTTCCTTTATAATATGATATGTTAGTGCAAAGTTACGTATTTTTGTCGTTTTCCCGACATTTAATCAGCCACAAGGCGGAATGCAACCAAGTTGCGCCCGACATTTTATACTTTTGCACCTGTAAAAAGAACCATAATAAAAACATAATTATGAAAGACGAAACAAGAAAGCATACTCATCATCACCATGAGCATGAACATCAGCATGAACACCACCATGAGCATGGCGGGATGAAAAACAGGATAACCGTAATATGCCTTACGGCATTGCTTCTGGCTGGCGCTGTATTTATAGAGAAAAACTGCGACTTGCCGACATGGCAGATGCTCCTCGTTTATCTGGTGCCGTATCTTCTTATCGGACACGGCACATTGAAGGAAGCGCTGGAAGGAATTTTCAAGGGAGATATGCTCAATGAGGACTTCCTTATGTCCATAGCCACTATCGGCGCATTGTGTATAGGTTTTCTGCCAGGGGCAGAGACGGAATTTCCTGAGGCAGTGTTCGTTATGCTGTTCTTCCAGGTTGGCGAACTCTTTGAAGGATATGCCGAAGGCAGAAGTCGTGACAGCATTTCGCACCTCATGAACATCCGTCCTGACTATGCCAACGTGGAGCGTGACGGAACGGTGAAGAGCGTGTCGCCGGAGGAAGTGACCATCGGCGAGACCATTGTGGTGAAGCCGGGCGAGAAGATTCCGCTTGACGGACAGGTAATTGAAGGCACGTCGTCGCTCAATACCATTGCATTGACAGGCGAGAGCATGCCGCGTGAGGTGGCGGTAGGCGAGGATATTGCCTCAGGATGCATCAATCTTAGTGGAGTTCTCCGAGTGCGTACGTCAAAGACTTTCGGTGAGAGCACAGTGTCGAAGATTATCCGCTTGGTGGAGAGCGCAGACAAGAACAAGTCGAGAAGCGAATCGTTCATCACTAAGTTTGCACGCGTTTATACGCCTATAGTGGTGGCTACGGCATTGCTCTTGGCTTTCATTCCCCCGTTCTTTGCTTCCACAGGTTATCTTGAGAGCTTCTCCGTATGGCTCCATCGTGCCCTTATCTTTCTCGTTGTCTCATGCCCATGCGCCCTTGTCATAAGCGTGCCGCTGACATTCTTCGGTGGTCTGGGAGGAGCTTCGCGCAAGGGCATCCTCATAAAAGGCAGCAACTATATGGACACTTTGGCTAATCTCGCAACCGTGGTGTTCGACAAGACAGGTACGCTTACGAAGGGCGTGTTCGCCGTGGAAGCCGTCCATCCTGACCATTTCGATGCCAACGAGATACTGCATCTTGCAGCACACGTGGAACATTATTCCACTCATCCCATCGGTGCTGCCTTACGTGAAGCTTTTCCCAATGAGGCAACCGACGGCTGTCATGTGACGGACGTGGAGGAGATTGCCGGACGTGGCGTGAAGGCAAGAGTCGGTGGCAGACTTGTGGCTGTGGGCAACTCCAAGATGATGGAAGACATTGGAGCTGAATGGCATAACTGTCATCGTACTGGCACAATAGTGCACGTGGCTGTGGACGGAGTGTATGCCGGACATGTGGTCATAAACGACGTGGTGAAGGAGGATAGTGCGGAAGCAATATCTAAGTTGCGCGGTCTGGGAATCAGCCGTACTGTCATGTTGACTGGCGACCGAAAGGAAGTAGGCGATAAGGTGGCAGAAGAGCTGGGCATCGACGAATGTCATGCTGAGCTGTTGCCGGCTGACAAGGTGGACTGCATGGAGCGTCTCATTGCGGACAAGCCGGAAGGCAAGACGTTGGCGTTTGTCGGTGACGGCATCAACGACGCCCCCGTGCTGAAGCGTGCCGATGTGGGCATTGCCATGGGCGGTCTGGGTTGCGATGCTGCCATAGAAGCTGCTGACGTAGTGCTCATGGACGACCATCCCTCGAAGATAGCCACAGCCGTGGAGATTGCCCGACGCACCATTGCCATAGCAAAACAGAACGTATGGTTTGCCATCGGTGTGAAAGTGGCCATCCTGTTTCTCGCCACTGTCGGCCTCGGCACAATGTGGATGGCAGTGTTTGCGGATGTAGGCGTGACAGTACTGGCTGTGCTTAACGCCATGCGAGCATTGAAAGGATAAACCCTTGTCGTCCGACACAATATTTGCATTTCTGATGCTCAATACTATGAGTTGAACGCACAACAAAATCTTTGGTGCGAAATTCTTGAGTTTTGAGCGTTTGGTGGCAATGTACTCATACACAGTGTGTTATGCGGTTTTGTGGAGAAATGTTATGAAATCAGACTCGCAAAAGAGCCGCTTTTTTCTGCAATAGAGCCACTTTTACACTAAAATACTGTCACTGTTGTCATACAACAAAGCCTCTTTTACACTCTGATAGTGGCACTATCGGAGTGTAATAGAGGCTCTATCGTTAACTGTTGGTGCTGTTTGCACTGCAGAATACCGTAAAAACAGCAAACCAGAACTCTAAAATCAATTTTTATTTTGTAACAGCTTTTTACTCTTTGTACGATATTTGCATGGCGGATAAGAAGACACCGTCCGCTTAGACATAAAGAACATGTTTTTAGACAAGAAGACATGTGCTGAGTAATTGCCCTTAACTACATCCCATTACAGAAGAGATGGTTCGTGGAAAAAAACAAAATGTAGAGTGGGAAAATATGTAGTTGTATAAGCAGAAAAGAAAAAAAGAGAAAACGGTATTGAAATTAAAGAAATAATCATTAATTTTGTATTTGGTATCTGCCATGCAGAAAGCCCCGAAAGGGAAATAAGCGGGTGGGTGCTGGTTTACATTTATGGAGCGTTTACTAACGCTTGTCTGTGACTATCCGTAAACTTCGCAACTTTACAAATACAGTCCCGGACAAGGCAACAAGGTAGATGCTCACGGTGAGGTATATTAATATCCTGCCGTGTTTTGTCGTATATATACCCATGGTGTATCCATAGGGTATATATGCGGCATATTCGCGCGTAGGGTTTATTTATACATAAGCGTGGGCTTTCTGCATGCTGTCTGTTCTGACTGTATAGGTAATGCGAAGACCTCGGATAGTGGAATGGATAGCGGAAGAAAGAACCCGCGCTTTTTCATTTGTGTTAAATCAAAGAATAATAAAATATCTACTTTCTGATTTTGGGCTCGATTGGAGAATAACTAATAACTATGCCTTCACCATTTAAAAGGACTGTGTGGAATAAATTTGAGGTAGCTTTGCTTATGGATGCTTACCAAATGGTGTCCAAAGGAAAAGTTGTGCGTAAGGATGCGGTTTCGGCATTGTCGAAACGGCTAAGAAACCGTATGATTATGAATGGTATAGAAATTAGCGACAAGTATCGTAATGAGAATGGTATACAGCTTCAAATGTCAGCTCTTGAATATATAATAACGGAAGGCGAAAAAGGGATGTCGAGTCCTAATAAGTTATTTGAAGATATTGTGGATATGTACACAAACAGTCATGAAGAGTATGAGAAAATACTGAACGAGGCTTTTGATATGTATCCAGAATCAGTGGAACAACCTGTTTATGGCAATACTCCTTCTAATGAAGAAGTTACCAATTTGCATGAAGCACAAATGATTGTTCCGAAAAGATTGAGTATTTTCAAAAAGATACTTTCTGATAAGTTTTCCAAAGGTCTACGCATAAAATCACCAATTGACTTAAATCGCTTTAAAGAACTATATATAAAAGTAACAGGTGGGCCGTGTGATATGAGTAATGAAGAATTGTCTTCTGTCCTTAAAGAATGTGGTGTAGAGTCAGATGGTAAGTTATATGTAGTCGACCGAATGATGCCAACTGAATTGAAGGATGAATTAAAGGATTATATAGACACTTGCTTGTCATCAGGTAAGGGTTATGTCTTTTATGAATGTCTGTTTCATCATTTTAATGACCAGTTGCTTGATACCCAGATTGCTAATAATAATTTGCTGTGCACATATTTGAAGTTCCTCTATGAGGATAAAGTATACTTTGGCCCCAATTATATGGCTTTATACAATAATGTTGTAGTTGATGTAGACAAAGAAGTCATTGCTTTTATGCACAATCAATGGCAATTGATGGATGAAGATAAAGTTGTTGAGACCTTGTCGTATCTTCCTGAAAATGCTGTCCGCAATGCCTTCAACCGTAATCAGAATGTGTTGATTAGCGCAGGTGCTGGTAAAAGATTTCATATAGACATGTTTGATATTTCTACAGAGGAATTATCAAGGATTTCCACTGCCATAGACACTTACATCAACGAATATCAATTCATGGGTAGTGATGAGCTTATCAAATATGTGCAGCAAAGTGTTCCTGAAGTAATAAGCAACAATCAGGATATTCCAGAATTGGGAATACGCAAAGCTTTGGCTGTATTGCTTATTGATAAATTCGATTTCAATTATGCTGTGATAAGCAGAAAGGGTGAAAGTCTCTCTGCTGGTGAAGCCATGCTTGCTTTTGCAAAATGCCATGAGCAGTATACGTTGGAAGAAGTAAAGAATCTTGCTCAATCCCTTGGTACAACGGTCAATTATCATTTGGAGTCGCTACTAAAGTATAGCATACGTATCAATGAAACAGACTTCGTGGCAAAGCATAAAGTAAAGTTTGACGTTGATGCTATTGATGAAATACTCATGGAGTATATAGTTAGAACAATGTGTTTTTGTCCTATTAGAGAAATAACATGTTTTTCTGCGTTTCCAGAGTGCAATTATCCTTGGACACAGCGATTGCTGGAGAGCTACTTGTTGACGGAAAGTAAGATGTTTAAATTGTATTTTAATGGAAGTCTTAGTCAAAGCAAGGTTTGTGGCATTATTTCAGTAGGAGAAAGAGCGAAAATATCCTTTATGGAAATGATTGCAATCATTTTGTCTAGGAATGATGTATGGACAAATAAAACGGAAGCTTTGGATTTTCTTGTGTCTGAGGGCTGTATTGCAAGTAGAAAATATGCTGAAATAGAAACAGCTATTGGTGAAGCTTTAAAAATAAGACAAAGTAACAATAAATAGATATAACCATGTATTCATATTCTTGGGACATAGAGACAGGTGGGTTTCTACTGAATAGCACTCCGATGCAATTCAGCAAGGAACCTCGTCCGGTATATAGCAGAGAGCTTGATATATTGGGATTTGATAAATACTGGAATTACGATAAGGATGATTCTGTGCCATTGATGTGGGCAGAAGCCAATAATTATATTTATAAGGGTAGACTTGTTGCTCAAACAAAAGGTGGAACATTCTTTACCGCTCCGGTTATAAAACTGATAGAAAACCCTGAACCTGAAGGGGTTAAGCTCTCCCCGGTAAATATTGACTTGATGGTGTCTAAGAACGAGAAGTTATTTGAGGCTCTTGTTTCAGATACAATTAAAGGGGTATATAATACTTATCTGTCTTATAAAAAAAAGGTTGATATATTCCATGTCTCTTATAGTGGTGGAAAAGATAGTGAAGTAGCTCTTGATATAGTACAGAGAGCTTTGCCTCATGATTCTTTTATAGTTATATTTGGAGACACAGGTATGGAATTTCCTGACACTTATAAATCTGTAGAAATAGCCAAAGCTAAATGTAAGAAAGAAGGAATAAAATTTCATGTTGCAAAATCACATTTAAAACCTATAGATTCATGGAAGAAGTTTGGACCTCCTGCAGCAACGATTAGATGGTGTTGTAGTGTGCATAAAACAACTCCACAATTGTTACTTATAAAAGATATTGTAGGAAAGAATGCTGTTACAGAAATGGCATTTGTTGGTGTTAGGGCAGATGAAAGTGTAAGGCGTAGTGGTTATGATTACATATCGTATGGGACAAAACATAAAGGTCAATACAGTTGCAATCCAATATTAACGTGGAGCTCTGCAGAAGTATATCTTTATATCTATGCAAACAAATTACATTTGAATGAAGCTTACAAACGAGGTAATACTAGAGCTGGATGTTTGGTGTGTCCAATGTCCACAAACAGGAATGATTATCTGAACAACTTATGCTATAATGAATTTACACAACCATTGTTGGACATCATTCATGACTTGGATGCAGCTGATAAAGGTAAAGAAGGTCGAATACGAAGCTACATCGAAAACAATGGATGGAAAGCAAGAAAGAATGGGCGTGATTTGTCTATAGCCCCTAAGGACTATGATGAGTCAATAATAGGTGGTAATTTGGTCATTACTTTCAAAAATACCAATAATGACTGGTTCCAATGGTTGAAAACTATAGGAACATACGTTATTGACGAATCTAAGGGTAAGGTAACGATTGATACAAGTGATGGGCAATATTACGTTGATGTCGTCAAACTTCAAGAGGGTTATTTACGCATAAGTACTTATAATGATAACACTCCTTCAAGAACTTTTTTCTTAAAGAAACTTAGAATAGTATGTAGGAAAAGTCATTATTGTGTTTCGTGTCATGTATGTATGGCAAATTGCAAATATGGTAATTTGCATTTTGACGAGAAAGGAAAATTGACAATATCAGATAAGTGTATAAAGTGCGGAAAATGTCTGGATATAGATACTGGCTGTTACGTTTATAAATCATTATGGTTATCTAAAGGATTAGGAAATATGAATAAGAAAAAATCAATAGACTGCTATGCAGCTCATGGACCAAAGATTGAATGGTTTCAAGAATATGTGAAATTAGGAAACAATTTTAAGATAGAGAACTCTTTAGGAAACAATCAGGTTCCTGCTTTCAATCGTTTCTTAAGAGATTCTGGTGTTATTATTGGTGACACGGAAACAAAATTGGGAGTGATGCTTAGAGATAGTAATCTTGAGGATAATAATATATGGGCATTAATGCTGGCAAATTTAGCGTACACTCCAGAAGTGGGATGGTATATAAGCCAATTTGGGTTTAATGAAATGATAGCTCAAAGTTCAATTGTCAACACTTTAAGTACAACTGAAGGTGTGAGTGCCAGTGCTTTGAAGTCAATACCTGCAGCCTTAAAGCGCATAGCCGCTTTGCCGTTGAAGCATGTTGGCTTTGGCTTTACTGAAAAGTCTGGTAAAGAGGATGGCGGAGCAAAATTTACTCGCACACCTTGGCTCACTCCTTCTCCCGAAGTCATTCTCTATAGCCTTTACAAGTTTGCAGAAGCTTGTGACGGATATTACCAGTTCACTATGTCACGCCTTTTTGATAGCAACGTGGAGAGTGATGGTGTTAGCCCAGTAAGAATATTTGGTATTGAGGAAGAGGAGATGAAGAAGATACTCAAGGGATTGTCGATAAATCATCCTGACTTTATAAGTGTCACATTCACTCTTGACCTTGACAATATAAACTTGAGAGAGGACAAGACAGCACATGATGTGCTTGATTTATTTTAGCAATAAAACTTAAAAAGCCGATAATATGGAAATCTATCGCAAATTTTTTAATATAGACCCCGACTACTTTCCCGCAGTCAACGAGGATGTAATAAAGAAGGAGCCTGATCTTTGGAAGAAATACTATCCACATGAGACTTTTGTAAAGTTGATAAAACAGATAGTTAATGTTTTGGAGCGCAAGCAGAAACTTAATATTTGGGTGGAAGGTGCTTACGGTACGGGAAAATCTCATGCCGTACTTACACTTAAACATCTGCTTGATGCTTCAAATGATGAAGTTGAGGCTTACTTTAAACAATTCAGTCTTGATCAGGACCTTTGCAACAAGTTGCTTGCTGTAAAGTCCCAAGGACGTGTTGTTACTGTGCATCGTTATGGATCCTCAGAGATTCATAGCGATAACGATTTATTTCTTGCCATGCAGGAAAGTATAGAGAATGCGTTATCTGAAGCAGGAATAACCAACGCTGGTCCCAATGCTCTAAAAGAAGGTATTATAGAGTATCTCTCAGACAATGAGAATAAACAGAGTTTTGGTGTGTATGTGCAGGGCAGTTACAAGGAATTATTTGCAGGCGACAGCGTTGATGATATTGTGAATTGTCTTAAAGAATACACAGGTCAACCTTTGTTGTCGCTTATGAACAAGATATTCCGTGTGGCAAACGAAAAAAACATCAAGGTTTTCACACTCGACAGCTACAAGATGGTTGATTGGATAACAGAGATTATTCATGCTAACAACTTGAAGGCACTTGTGTTTATCTGGGATGAATTTACAGAGTATTTCAGCAATAACGCCCACCGTCTTACTGGCTTCCAGCGTATTCTTGATTTCAGCCAAACAGAGCCATTTTGCTTCATACCAGTAACCCACCGTAGTGAGGCTGGTATTGACGATGCTGATTCGGATAAGCCGAAAATCCTTGGCCGCTTCATAAAGCCGACTTGTATTATTGAATTGCCTGAGAACATGGCTTTTCAATTGATGGGTGCTGCTATGCAGGTTGTTGACGATCCTGTTGTAAGCAAGGATTGGGGCGATGTTCTGTTCGACCTTGAGGAACGTACTAAAGAGTCGCGCAAACGTATAAAGCAAAGCGCAGGTATTGACGACAAGGAGTTGCGTGGTATTCTGCCTATACATCCATATGCGGCGTGTCTGCTGAAACATATCTCAGCTTCGTTCGCAAGCAATCAGCGCAGTATGTTCGACTTTATAAAGAATGGCGGCAATGATGAGCTGATGGGTTTCCAATGGTATATAGACAATTACGGTCCGTATAGTGAGAATCCTTTCTTGACCGTTGACATGCTGTGGGGATTCTTTTATGATAATGGTAAGAACGACCTGTCATTGAACATAAGGCAAATACTCGACCGTTATTCAAGTATATCGAAAGATTTGGATGATGAAGAGCGGAAGGTTTTGAAGGCTGTATTGTTGTTCCAAGCCATGTCATTGAGCGCAGGAGATCAGGTAGAAATATTCTTGCCAAATGAGAAGAACCTCAATCTTTCGTTTGAAGGCTCTGATTTGGAGGATGGACAGGCTGTGAAATGTGCAGAGAAACTTGTACGCGACAAGATTATCTTCAAGAAGAACCTTAAAGATGGCTCCTTTCTTTACTCTGTTCTTATGGGTGAAATGGATACCGATCAGATTAACAAGAAGAAGGCGGAGTTTGAAGGTCGCACTACAAGCAACCTTATAAAGGGAGAACTGTTTGAAGATACTATAGATATACCGCAGGATTTGCGTCTGCGTTTCAAGGTGGAATATGCAGCTTGCACCGATTTTGATATAGTTGCAAAGAAGAGTATCAACAACGCAGCTGACGATCCTCGCCACTTCTATATTGTGGCATGCTTCTCGAAGACTACAAACGAGAGCATATCTATGGTTAAGAAGATAAAAGATATGCGCGAGAAGAACTCTGATAGCGAGGTTATATTTATAGATTTGGGCAAGACACCGCTTACAGAGGAAAAGTTTGAGGAGTGGGTGACAAATATGGCCACTTCTTCTTATTATACTGGTAAGGACAAAGCACAGGCTGTACAATACAATCAGTACGCCAACAGTGTCTTGACGGAATGGCGCAATAATATATGTAAAGGACAGTTTGTTCTTTATACAAAGGACAATCCTATGGGAGAGACATTCAACAGTATGGATGCCTTAGGGGAAGAATTGCGCACATTCGACAGAAAGCGTTTCCCATTGTCATTGGAGTGCAACTATGCGTCCAAAAGCCCTTGGTGGCTGTCTAACTCACTTGCAAAAGCAACAGAGAACGGAATAGAGCGTAAGTTGTCAGGAACACTTACAAACATTACGACTAAGGGTAGATTGAGCGATATGCTTGCAGATGCATGGAGCAATCCTACTTATTGGATAGATCATCCAACCGACCCAATTTCGCGTATCAAAATAGCACTCAAGGAGTATGTGGATGGAATAATGGAGAGGGAAGGAAGAATCTCGATTCGCACAATATACGAATTCTTGGAGGTAGCTCCATACGGTTTTTTGCCTTGCAATCTGACAGCATTTTTTATAGGTTTCCTTCTGAAGGAATATGTAGACGATAAGTATTCTTGGAGCGACGGACTTTCAAGCGACAGCATGTCGTTGGATAAGATGAAAGATATGGTTGAGAAAGTTGTGAAGAATGCTAACACTCCCGACCATCGTTACCGCGACCAGTTCATTGTGACGATGACTCCAGAGGAAAAGGCTTTCATTGAGGGTACGTCAATGGCATTCGACATAGCCAAGGCAAGTTGTTCTTCAGTGGAGACTGCCCGCGACCGTATACGTGGAAAGATGAAGCAAAGTCTGTATTTCCCGATATGGACAGTAGTTGAGATTCTTCGTGGTGTGGAATTGAAAACATCCGAGTGTGTTGTAAGATCCCTTGTTGATGGTTACCAAGATTTGGCAAACAATACAACCGAAAAGTCAGATACTGATATTGCGAATACTATTGGCCGTGCTTATATTGCCAATCCAAAGGCAGCAGAAGATTTGCGTACACTTCTTACTGAAGAGAATTGCAAGAAAGGAATGCTGAAATATCTTGACCGCTACAAGGAAGGCGAATTGCCAAAGTTGGCACAGGCAATAGGCGACAATGGACAATATATCAATTGCTTGAAGAAGAAATTCGATGCAGGCGAGGCTAACTGGGTATGGAAGCGTGAGACTGTTGATCAGCAGATAGATGCCGTGATTCTTGAATATAGAATAACCGAGGCTACTGGCAAGTTGCTCGGTTCTTGCAAGAGTTTCAAGGAGGCAATTGGGGTTTGGAAAGAGAAGACGGACAACATAAAGATTTCTTATGAAACCATCAAGAACGATGTGGACGATTTGCAACCATTGCTTGGACTCTTGAAAGATATTAAGACACATGGCTCATTGCAGGAAGGCAAGAAGCAGTTGTTCCTTGAGCAGATAGAGGACTTTGGCGATATGTTCAATATGTTCTACACTTCTCAGTTTGAATTGTTCTGCAAGTCTTGTGACTTCTATCTTCAGAATCTTAATGACGCAGACAAGGAGAAGGTTTTTGCCAAAATACAAGGTGGATGTTTCTGCATAGACAATGCCACGTATTGTAATATGGTGGAAAATGTTGTCACTCAATACCGAAAGGAACTCGGTTCCATCCGCTTGAAGAACATCTGGAAGGAAAAGACAGGTACTGAATCGCCAAGTAATTGGAGCGATGTTTATAAGATGCCTATATTGGCGATGGTATCTGATATGGATATGGCAGAGTGTCGTACTGTATTTGGGATTGTCAACAACCCTAATCCATCCGACAAGGATATAGACAAGGCCTTGACATATCTTGATAAATTCGCCTATTGGGATGAACTTAACGACATAAATGCCAGAAACAAGGCTTTCAAATCAAGACTTCTTGGCGACATGGATGTATTGCTTTCGGATGTGAATGAAGTGCGCAGCTATATAGCCAGCCATTGTACTGAAAAAGCATACAATTGGATAGGAAATCCTCAGGTGCAAAAACTCATCGAGAAGTATGCCGAGTCAAGGTATAACTCTACAGGCTGTGAGATGGCTATTCTGAAGATTGATTCGATGGATGCTGATGGAGTGAAGAAATATCTGAAGGAACTGATTAGAAACAACATGAAAGTGGGAATTCAGATTATTAAAAACAACTAATCCTTCATAGTTATGAAATACGAAGAAGTAATACAGAGAATAGATAAATACAAAGAATCAGACAAACACCAGCCCATTATTGTAGACTTGCCAAATGTGCAAGTCTACAATAAGTTGGTGAAGCATTATAATGTCGGTGATAGCATTAATCTTCTAAAGGACGCTTCTTTGTTTTGTAAGGAAGAAAGCCTACCAGTGATGGACAAGCTGCTATACAGTTTGTCCACTATGGATGGTATGATTTTTCTCACAGGTTTGTCGTTTTACCTTAGACTACAAGGGGAGAAATCATTACAGAGAAGCCTCAGGTCGATGCTTGATTTGTCATGTCGTGGAAAACTTGTTGTTCTCACACTTGATTGTTCGGATGTGCTTTGCAGGATGGATTCGCGTTTTGCGTCTTCTGGAAAAATATCTATTGTTGATGGCGAAAAAACATTGCCCATAACACTTTGCTTTGTGCATCCCAAGCTGTCAAGTTCTGTACCCGTTTCTATAAAGGGTATAAACAATCTTTCTAAGCTTGTGAATATCCTTGAGGACAACGAGGATGGTGTTGTCAGCATTATAACAAACAAGGCAAAGAATGAATTTCCAAATTCAATGTATGATATAGAAGAGTATTCATCGGAATATCAAGTTCTGAAGGAACGTTTTGCTGAATTCTGCTACATTGACAAAGAATTGGGCACAGACGAGCAATGGGCTTGCTTGCTAAAGGAGTTGGGTGATGCTTTTGATACTTGGAGCGAATTTGTGATTTCGAAATTTGGCGGAGAGCAAAACCTTGCCAATGCTATAAGTGGCTTCGCAGACTTTGATAAGAAGAAACGTTGGTATTATTTTCTTGCTTTGCGTATAAGTGGAGCTAAGGGGAATGATTATTTGTCGTATGTTGTGTCAAAATCACAGACATTCAAGGATTTCATAACCAAGTCGTTTGATGCTTTGTTGGATTTTTCTGTTGATGACATCAACTTCCCCCATCTGTATGATGAGCGAAAATACATTCTCTCAAAGATGGGGGAGTATACCGACGAATTGGATTGTTATTGCAAGCAAGTGTATGAGAAGCAAGATAAGGGCATATACTATCTGACCGATAACACCAGACGAGAAAAGGAAATGGTTGTGGAATTAATTGCCAAGTACAAATATTCCATGGAGACATTGAATAATGTTTTGTTGGTTGTCTACTCTGATTTGGCTAAATATCTCAAACCATACAATTATAAAAAAGATTATCTTAATAGGTACTTCTCATTGTATAAATATTGTAAACTGACAAATTGCATTACTGACGAAATGAGAGAAATGGTGCAGGAACAGTCTGTCAAAAGAGATTATAATGTTCTTTTGCAACCACGGTCATTGTATATTGATAAATTGAATAAGAAGGCCGAAGAAACTGTCTTGTATTTTATTGATGCAATGGGAGCTGAGTATATGGCATTTATTCAAAACAAATGTTATGAGGCAGAGCTTGACTTGTATGCAGACATCTCGCGATGCGATTTACCATCAATAACTTCTTACAATAAGGAGTTTGTTGCTGAGTTTGATGATGCCGGTTGTAAGGTTTATAGTCGTAAGGAACTTGACGAATTGAAGCATGGTGGTGTTGAATCATATAATTATGAAACAACAAAATTGCCAATCCATATTGTTAAGGAGCTTGACATATTGAACGAACTTGTTGAACAACTGAAGACTTTGCAGAAAGAACAAACTGCTTATGTCATTTCTGATCATGGCACATCGCGTCTTGCAGTAATATCCGAAACTGAGAACAAATGGGAAATGTCGGAAAAGGGCGTGCATTCTGGACGCTGCTGCCCAAAGACCGATATTGATGAGAAACCACAATTTGCCGCTGAAGAAAATAGCTTTTGGTGTCTTGCTAATTATGACAGATTTCGTGGCGGACGAAAAGCTTCTGTTGAAGTGCATGGTGGAGCAACAATTGAAGAGGTGGCTGTGCCTGTGATTACAGTAAGAAAGACAAACAAGGTCATAACTTGCAGACTAACTGACAATAAGCCAATAATGGTGAGTTTCAAGAAAAAGGCAAAACTCCGACTGTTTGTTGATGTGAAGTCTGATGACTTGGCTATCTCCGTGAATGGCGTGTATTATGTTTTGACTATGACAGATGTCGATTATCAGTATATGGCGGAAATGCCAGAAGTAAAAGCTGCTGGAAAATACAGGTTTGATGTTTACAAGGATGAGGCTATTATTGCTAAAGACTTGGAATTTGAGGTAAAGAAAGAGGGAGCTTCTGAACGTAAATTCTTTTAAAAAAAGGAAGTATGGAAAGTAAACTTAAAGAATATTTCGATGATATGGTAGTGTTTAAGGACTTGAAGGAAAGCAATTTCTTCAAGGACTTAAAGCTCCCATCGTTTCTTCGCGACTGGCTTCTCAAGATGTTTGAGAACGAAGACGGTAAGTTTGATGTTGAAGAGGTTACAGATTTCGTGAGAACTTACATACCGTCTAAGACAGAGTGGATAGGCATTAAGAATCGCATAGTCGTAGAAAATGAACGTGTGAAATTACTTACGCGAATATCTGTTGACATAAATATCACAACTCATGAGGTGTCGTTTGCTTTGCCTGACTTTGGACTTGGCAACAAGGAGACAATAATAGATTCCAACGTGTGGGATGATTGCAAGGACGAATTGGTGAAAGCTAAAGAGACATGGGGAGTTGTGGAACTGGGCTATCGTTATCCGGAAGGCAAGATAAAGGGCAAAATAAAACTCCTTAGTTTCCAGAACTTCTGTCCTTACGAGATTGATGTTGACTATTATAAAGATGTAAGAAAGGAGTTTTCGGTGCATGAATGGATAGATGTTCTTCTCGGTGCTATTGACTATAATGCCGCAGGATATGAGAACGAACACCAGAAACTTGCTATGTTGACACGTTTGCTACCCTTTGTGGAAAAACGACTGAACCTTATAGAACTTGCTCCGAAAGGCACTGGCAAGTCGTATCTTTATGGTGGTGTCAGCCGTTATGGCTATTTGTCCGCAGGAAAAATGACGCGTGCAAAACTCTTCTATGATTTGGCACGTCGTGAAGAAGGTCTTGTGTTCTATCATGACTATATAGCTTTTGACGAGATACAGAAAGTTGAGTTTGACAACATAAATGAAATGACACAGACTCTTCAGGGATATATGGAACAGGGAACGGTCAAGATAGGCGATAAGGACGATGTTGCAGACGCTGGTTTTGTGATGCTTGGCAATATTGACGAGGAGAAGATGGATGAATACCAAAATATGTTTGAAGATTTACCTTCTCTCTTTAGAACGAGTGCGTTGATGGATCGTATTCATGGCTTTGTTAAGGGATGGAATATTCCTCGAATGAATGAGGGCTTGAAGATTTCAGGTTGGGCTTTGAATTCTGAGTATTTCTCAACCATCATGCACCTGTTGCGTGATGATATTTCCTATCGTGCCATCGTGGACAGAATTGTGGAATATCCTTCTAATGCTGACACGCGAGACACGGAGGCGATAAAGCGCATAGCTACAGCTTATATGAAACTGCTGTTTCCCAATGTGCGCAATGCCTCAGACATTAAACCGTCTGAGTTTAACACTTATTGTTTGACTCCTGCCAGAAAGATGCGCCAGATTATCGTCAAACAGATGGGTATGATTGATTTACAGTATAAAGGGAAAAACGTCCCGACATTTACAATTCGTGATTATGAGTAAGAAATATAATTGCATAGCTTGTGGAAAAAAGAATCTCGACAAGGATACCATAGGCATTAACAAGAAACTAATAGACGAGAATGTCAATACGTTCTATTGTATGGATTGCTTGGCTGATTATCTTGGTTGTGAGGTGCAGGACATACTTGATAAGATAGAAGAGTTTAAGGAAGAAGGCTGCAAACTTTTCAGTTAAATCTATAGTTATGAAAAAACTTGTTTATGCCGACAATGCTGCTACTACGCGTTTGAGCCAAAAGGCCTATGAGAGAATGTTGCCGTACCTCTTAAATGAGTATGGCAACGCCTCTCAACCTTATTCTTTTGCACGTTCACCCAAAAGAGCCTTGAAGCAAGCAAGAGAAACTATAGCCGAATGTATTGGAGCTTTGCCTGAAGAGATTTTTTTCACTTCTTGCGGTACGGAAAGTGATAATTGGGTAGTTGAAGGGGCAAAAAAGAATAATAAACCAATTGTCACTTCAACGATAGAGCATCATGCAATACTTCGTCCTTGCGAGCAGGCATTTAAGGATGGTTGTGATGTCGTTTACTTGCCTGTCTCTTGTGATGGTTTGATTTCTGTTGCTGAGGCCAAACGGATGATGTCTTCGCCAAGTGGATTATTGTCTGTGATGTTCGCTAATAATGAAATAGGAACGATACAACCAGTGGCTGAATTAGCAGAGGCAGCGCAAGAGAAAGGATGGTTGTTTCATACAGATGCCGTACAGGCTGTTGGTCACACGCCAATAAGTGTTCATAGCATGGGAATTGATATGTTGTCAGCTTCTGCGCATAAATTTAATGGTCCTAAGGGCATAGGTTTTCTTTATCTAAGAAAGGGTATAGAGTGGCCTTCTCTTATAAAGGGAGGTGCTCAAGAGTTTGGATGTCGGGCTGGTACAGAAAACATAGCATCGATTGTTGGAATGGCTACTGCCTTGGAAGAGAATACCGCTCAAATGAATCAGATCATGGAGCATTTGCGTTGTTTGGAAAATCGATTAATAGATTCTCTGAATACATTTGGCGTTAAATATGTTCGTAATGGTTCGGACAATCATATTGCCGGAAATGTCAGTTTGTCTTTTCCTGAAATAGGAGGCGAAGCATTAATGCATCGTCTTGATCTAAAAGGAATTTTTGTGTCAACTGGTTCTGCGTGTGATAGCAAGGAGACGCAAATATCGCATGTTTTGAAAGCAATCGGAATTGATGAGGTATTGGCAAAAGGAACAATCAGAATATCGTTAGGAAAATACAATACGATTGATGATGTTGATGCTATTGTGTATGGAATAAAATCTATACTTAATAGATAAACATGCTTTTTGTGCTTATTTAACTAGACACTCATGTCCTTCGTGACAACATGAACACACGTGTGTTATAAAAATTTTATCACACTTAAGGAATAATTGTTGGAATAAACAAGACCTTGAGAATAGATGACATTATTAATAGATTAAACCTAAGCGAGATTATGAGAGGACGTAAATCGTTTTCAATGGCTGAGATTGAAAAATTAATACAGCTGTTTATGGAGAAAGATAAAGCTGATTCCGATGAGCAGATGTCTATCAGACGGAAAATGCGTAGAATGAATTTCTATATATCTGATTTTTATCATGACATGAATTATGAAGATTTTATTCGACTTTGCAATAGTGGCAGAATAACCATAACAGATATAGACAAGAAGGTAAAATCAAAAGATGTGGCTGAATTTCTGTGTAATAATGATGATAATCAAAGTAATGAGATACGGCTTGGCAATAATGAAAATCTATGCTCTAAGAATGCCGAACCACAAGATAATGAAAACTTTAAGGAAGGACTCGGGCCTTGGGTGGATGAGCATTCGGAGATTTTGATTCTTGGTTCATTGCCAAGTGATGTTTCCCTTAGGGAGCGGGCTTATTATCAGAATAAATCAAAGAACTCATTCTGGAAGTTGATGCATGGATTGTTTGGTGAGGGACCAGACTGCAAAGGGTTTCTGATGAAGCATCATATTGCTTTGTGGGATTGTCTTGCTGCTGCCAATAGAAAGGGAAGTATGGATTCCAATATTTCTGGAGGAGAGAGACCTAATAATATTCCGCAGCTGTTGGAGTCGCATCCAAGCATAAGACGAATTGTGATTAATGGAAAAAGTACGGCAAGGGATTATTTTGATAAGTACTTTTCTGCTCTTTACGACGATATTGAAATTATAGCTGTGGAAAGTTCGTCTAATGCTAACTCAATAGAGTTTGAGACGAAGCTTGAGGATTGGAAGAAAATTCTGAAATAGTAATATGGATATGTATCAAGTAGAGCTCACCACAGACATGGATGTGGTGAGTATCGTTGTTAATGCTTCTGACGAGAACGAGGCAATATCCATTGCCTTGACAATGTTTGAGCAAGGAGAAGTGGACACGGCAGGAAGCATGTTGGTAAATGTTGCTGCTTTCCGTGCTTGTTAGATTTTATTATATCCAGCGCATTTGGTTAAATCGAAAATCTAAAGAAAATGTATCAATAAGTCGTGGAAATCTATAAAATCTTGATAGATTTACACGACTTATCAGTATGTTTTAGCGAGTGTTTTAATATACCCTAAAATCCGCAACCTGTAATATTTTTGATATCTGTGGTTGCGGATACCTCTCTAAAACGACTCGTATCTACAACTCATTAAAAAGAAAAAATATTAGAAAGGAATTATGGAAAGCGATATTTGCCCATAATTCCTTTTATTTTTATATGACCCCACCAACTCCAATTGGATATAATCAAAATGCAAGATATTACGGATGTTGTTCGTATTCTCTGCAACTTTTCATAGCCATATTTTTCTTCCCTATTTTTGAATTTCAAATTTAGGGAAATAAAAGAGTGAATACATTGCGTATATGATACTATCAAGTCATGAGAGTGTTAAAAATGAGATCTGATTTGATGAAAAACCGAATTTTGTATCGTTGTTTGGAAACAAATCGTTATCTTTGTACCATAATTCAAAACAAAATGGGCATCAACAAGCTAAAAGTGGTGTTGACAGAAGAAGCACAAGCCTTTTTGGATGCGCAGCCATTCAAAGCTCAGCAGAAGATATACTACAACATCTTCAAGGTTGAGGAAGGAGTGATGAAAGTTGACATCTTCAAGAAACTGGAGAATACTGAGATATGGGAGTTTCGAACTCTCTACAATGGTATATGCTACAGGCTTTTCTCCTTTTGGGATACTGAGGAAGAGACTTTGGTTATTGCCACACATGGCATAGTCAAGAAAACTCAGAAGACACCATTAAAGGAAATTACCAAAGCAGAAGAAATAAGAAAAGAGTACTTTAATAATAAAAATAAATAGTATTATGGCACAGATGAAATTGATACCAGCAGACAATATGAAAGATAAACTTTGGGGTAGAAGAGGAACACCAGAGCGTGAAGCAATGGAAACTAAACTCAAAGAAGATGTGAACGCCTATATTGTAGGCGAAGCCATACGCAAGGCTCGATTGGCACAAAATCTCACGCAAGAACAACTTGGTGAACGTATCGGTGTGCAGCGTGCTCAAATTTCAAAGTTGGAGAAA
>ERZ1027181.256-NODE-256-length-26909-cov-19.773628_pt1 | contig 26909 bp, 24 predicted proteins | sample MGYA00519247_ERZ1027181 | MGnify/ENA primary metagenome ERZ1027181 (study PRJEB26926, sample SAMN06164415) | human gut metagenome | biome: ENVO:00009003; feature: ENVO:2100002; material: ENVO:00002003 | host: Homo sapiens | place: USA | collected 2012 ...
GCTTCAAGGCTTCTAGGGAGCGAAAGGCAGAATACATAGCACAAATGGAAAAGCGAATGCGTGATGACTATCGCCGCAGAACCGGCAAGGAAGCAGAATCTTTTTGTGTGTTGTAGTGTTTAGCCATAAACCAAGCATAGGTTAATAAATGCAATATTCCTCATTCGAGTGGCGACTAGTGCAGAGCGATACTGCAATGAGGAACAAAATAATAAAAAATGGCTACCCGTTACTATATTACATTTCATTCTTCGACGTACGATACAACGAAGAGATATTCTTCTTGTTTACAGATACTTTCGAAAGACAATCTTGTGGCTATTGGACAAGATATAGCCTTGAAGATTCCAATGTCTTGGTCGAAAGAGAAGATGGCAGATTATATATCATCCTATGTCGTATCCCATCCCGAAGAAATGGTATCGATATTAGATGATGAGGAAATCGTCCTTGCTCACGATATCATATCAGGTGGTAAGGGAAATGTTCTTTGGAAACGTCACTTGCTCAAATATCATCATTTGAAATGTATGGTTTGGGTAGTGGTCAATAATGCAAACAGAGGCAAGGATGGATTTGTGATGCTGGATGAGATAAGCGAGTCATTTACTTCCTATATCGAGCAGCGATATGCTACGGCAAAAGAGAACGTGGAGGCTGCTAAATCAAAACCTGCTCAATCTCGTTTTTATCTCAGAAACCTGAAATCAAAACTGGATGACCTGGATATAGACCAGCTCAAGTATCTTCATCTCCTTTTTGAGATGAACTATATGGAGGATTGCCATTTCTGGTTCCGTGATGAATGGTTTGTGGATGGTTACTACGAATGCTATTACGATTGGTATCGCAATGACTGCAAGATCACCCCGTATGATTTGAATCAGATGGTTTTTGATATCCTGGAAGAGTGGAAGGAGCGAGGCTATAAGGAATATCAACCAGCAATGGAAAGCATCAAGAAATGGTGTAGTTGCAAATGGAATAAGTTTGAGTCAGATCATCAAGCCGAAGTTTCTGCCGCTTTTGATGCTGCAATAGTTCATGAAGAAGAGCGGGAAGTATCCCGAAGTCTGTTCCCATTCATTCATAATGTACATGAATATATCCGAAGCAAGCGATATCAGGAAGCCATTTCTTTAATTTTCTGTTTGTTCGACCATTTAGGTAAGGCATGTAGAAAACACGAAAGGTGGTTTGATTCATATTGGTGTGGTGGAGTTCAGACAAGTGTCGTTCTATTCTTAGATGTACTGCGTCATCTGTACTGTCATTTGCGCCAACATCCAGATATTCCTTGGCAGACGAAGGAGGCAATGGATTTCCATCTGTTGCTGACCAATAAGCATCATCGTCTCTTTGGTGACCTGGAGTTAGCCTGGGGTGATTCTCGTATGGATGATATGCTTAACGACGATAGTCCCTATTGCGACTATAGCAATATGGAAGATGAATTATATGGGTATCTGGAGAGGATGATAGGGCAAAGTCTGCCCCAATAGAGTATCTGAGAGCTGCAAGTTGAATGACATTAATTTTGGCGATTACGTTCTAACGGTGATTTACAAAATAACTTTTTTCAAAAAACATTTGGCAGTATCATAGAAAAAGTATATCTTTGCACGCAAAGTATAATTAATAAGGAGATTACGTTATGAACATAGAAGAAAAAAAAGCAGATTTTATGCGTCGCTTCAAGGTTTCTAGGGAGCGAAAGGCAGAATACATAACACAAATGGAAAAGCGTATGCGTGATGACTATCGCCGCAGAACCGGTAAGGAAGCAGAATCATTTTGTGTGTTGTAAGAATGAAAAAATTAGATTTAGTCAAGATTAATAGTTGTGCACCATATGCTGTGAAAGAAGATACGCAAGAAGGTGCATATACTTTTATCGCAGATTCAGGAGCTGAGTTTTCAATCGGCTTTATGCCTGATGATTTGATTCAATCCGATGAGTCCTACGAATTTATCATAGGTAATCTCAATGGTGTGAAATCACCTCGTGATAAAAATGTCAAAGCTACAGTCATAGCCATTGTAGAGGAATTCTTCAATGCCAATAAGGCGACGATGTTGTTTTTATGCTCTACAAGTGACGGCAAGCAATTGATGAGAGGACGTTTGTTCAAGAATTGGTTCGATACATATAAGTATCGTAATCGATTTACAATGGTGACATCTACTTTGTTAGATGAATATGGAATAGACAATGTGGCTTCTGTAATTATCAGAAATGACAATCCCAATCTTGGTAAAGTATTGGCTGAATTTGGAGAAACGATAGAAATGTTTAGCCATAAGCCAAGCATAGGTTAATAAAACAATATTCCTCATTCGAGTGGCGACAAGCGCAGAGCGATACTGCGATGGGGAACAAAAATAAATTTTTGGATAAAGTCTTGAAGCCTCAAGGTATAATAAGTGAAAATTATTTAAAAGTCTAGACGCTCATTTTTTTTAAGCTCTATTACTTCAGTAAATACTTTGGATGGAGTAGTTTGCCTTATGGATAGGATGCTTGCATAGGTAGAGTTCTATAATTTATATACTTATGGATAATAAAGAAGAAATCTTAAGAGAGGAACTTAAAGAAGTCCTTTCTTTACCAACGATAGATTATGTTAGAGTTTTGAAGCTATCTACTCAATTAGCAGAGTTTGACCAAAGTCATATTCGCTTTTCTGTAGATGCGGGACTTATAGATAAGTTGGGCAATGAATTGGTTGCTCGTCAAGAAACAGCCGTATCCGAATTGGTTAAGAATGGTTATGATGCAGATGCTACAGATGTAAAATTAACATTTGAGAATACTGAAAAAATAGGTGGAACCTTAATTATAGAAGATAATGGTTCAGGTATGTCTGCAGATCAGCTACGAGATGGCTTTATGCGTATTTCTTCTACAGAAAAAATACAGAATCCTGTTTCTGTAAAGTATCATAGAAGAAGAGCTGGGAAAAAAGGAATAGGTCGTTTTTCTGTGCAAAGATTAGGACATAACCTTACGATAAGAACTTATGTTGCCAATTCTCAAAATGGTTATCAGCTGGATATAGATTGGGATGCTTATTCTAGTAATGTGGATTTAGGGTTTGTCTCAAATAAAATAAAGCAAATTCCTGCAAGAGGCTTTTCGGGCACAGTCTTAGTGATAAAGAATTTGAGGGATAGATGGTCTGAGGCAGCTATATCACGAATCTATCAATATATAAGTGATATTATGTTACCCCAAAAACATCACTATGATGAAGAAGGTTTAGACCCAGGAATGAATGTTTATTTCTATCAGAATAATGATAGTGTACGTAAGGAAATCTTGGATCAAAAATTAGATATTTTTCAGCACGCTCTAGCCCTTATAGAAGGAAAGGTAGATTCCAACTATAAAGGAACTTTTGCAATACATAGTAATAAACTGAAATTTGATTATAGTTCAGAGATAGGTTTGGATGTAGATATGCCGAATATGCCTTTTAAGAACATTCGCAATGTCAAATATAGGATTTATTATTTTATCTATGATTCAAAACTGATTCCACGAGGGCAAATGTCTATAATAAAAAAATATTCTCTTAAAAACAGTGGAATAAAATTATATAGAAATGGTTTCCGTGTATTGCCTTATGGAGAATGGGGAGATGATTGGTTGTCATTGGATAAATCTACACGTAGACGCTCTATTCTGCCAACTCATACAAATCAAAATTTCTTTGGGTATGTAGAAATTAGTGATGAAAGTGGCGATTTTGAGGAAACTTCTAGCAGAGAAGGGCTTTTGAATAATGAAGCTTTTGTTGAACTGCAGAATTTTATCTATAGATCATTGGTGTCTGCTGTGATAAAGATAGCAGAGCAGAGAAATCTTAAAATTGTATCAGGACAAAAGCAACAAGATGATGGACAATGGGAAGAAATTAATGTCCGAGTTAAAAATATAGCCTTTACAATTTCAGAACTAGACAAGGATTTTGAGTCTGGGCAAGAAACGATAGAAGCAAAAGCTAAGCGCAGAAAGAAAATAAAAAAATTAAAGGAGGAATTTGATGAAGTAAAAAAATTACAGAAAATAGCGCAGGCAAAATCTTTGCGTGAAAAGTCAATGCTCCGAATCTTAGGAAGCGTAGGTTTGACGGTCGGGCAGTTCGTACATGAAATCAAAAATCATTTTACCAATATTGAAAGTGATTTAAGTAGTTTGATGGAGACTCAACTCGATAACGAAGCAAAGAATAGAATTTCTTTGTTAAACAAAAATTTTACTTCGCTGAAAACTTATATTTCTTACTTCGATCATGTCATTTCGGCAAATGTTGTCCGTACATTGCGTCCTTTAGAGATGCGCGAGGTTGTAAAACCTTTTTTAGACTCAATTAAAGCTGATATGGAACGACAAGGCTATCAAACTCCAAAGATGATTTTTAATGGTTATAACTTGTATACTAAGCCAATGCACCCTTCTGAATGGTCTTCAATTTTATTTAATTTCTATACGAATTCTAAGAAAGCAATAAAGAGGGCAAAGACAAAAGGAGCGATATGTATAGAATGTGGTGAGTCAGCTGATAATATGATATATTTAGAATTCTCTGACAATGGAGACGGTATTCCAAAAGAAATTGAAAATAGGATTTTTGAAGAGTTTTATACAACAACGGCTAGTGATACATTAGATAAACTAGACTTTAGTTCTGAAGTTACAGGCACAGGGTTGGGGCTCTCAATTGTTAGAGATATTGTTTCTAGCTATAAAGGAAGAGTTTTTGTTGTATCAGCCAAAAATAACTACTCAACTTGTATAAGAGTAGAAATACCAAAGGCTAGTGCAAAAGATTTAGAAAACATTTATTGTTAGACATAGAAAAAATAAAGAAAATGAAGATTTTATATATAGATGATCAAGGTACAGACTCTTTGAAGTTAGATTTAGAGAAATATGGTTTTGATGTTGACACGTCAGATGCTAGCGAATTTAATTCAACGTTGGCAAAAATAAATGAAGATTTTGATGCTTATGTGATGGATTTTGAATTGTCTGCTTGTGGTACAGGAATGGTAGATGCGCCAACTTATGCATCGACAATCCGAACGTTTGGACAGAATCATAAGGACTCTCCTATTGTGTTGATATCTTCCGACCAAAAGATTCATCAATTCAAACAAGATTTTTCAAGTCTAGACTTATTTGATAAAATAATAACAAAAGAAGAGTTTACCCAAAAACTAAGCAAGTATTCTAAACAAATAGTGGCTTTGGTGAATGCTTATAAGACAATAAAGAATACCGATTTTGATATTTGTAAAATGTTGGATATGGATGCAGGTGAAACAATAGATTTCCGTTTGCAAAATTTAATATCATCTTTTAAAAATAATCAAGATGTGTACGGCTGTTCTAGAATTGTATTGGAAACAGTTGTGCGTTCAGTTGGAATGTTGGTAGGGCAAGAACTTATTGCAGCACGCTTTGGAATAGATAAGACTTGTGATGATTTCGGTTTGTTTCTTGAATATATTGCAAAATGTAAATATAAAGGAATCTTTTCTTCTGCTTACCAAAGATGGTGGTGGAATGAAGTGATGGCATTTTGGAAGGATATTTCAGGAATACAGTCTTTGCGACGCCTTGATGCTACTGAACGTGTAGCCATCTTGAATTCTAAGTTGGGGTTGAAACTAGTACCGGCAACTCCTATAAAAAATAATTTTAGTTCATATTTTTGGACCTATTGTAAGGGCTCCTTGTTGCCATTGGATCCTAGCGAAGGATATGTCCTCATGCAAAAAGAATTGAAGCCATGGCAAGAAGAGGAATACATTTCTCTAGATTATGCTTTAGAAACCCCATCTGTTCGAAAATATTTGACGCCTACTGCAAGAAAAGAAATTTTAGCTTATGGCAAATAGTAGAAGAATTTCCAATTCTTTATTGACGCAAGATTTGATGAATTTGATAAAGCTATTGGATAAATATCATTTTACAGAGGATATTATGTCAAAGTATCCTCTAGAAAATTTACTCAACATAAGACAAACTGGCAAATTGACAGATAATGTTCAAATCGATGATATTACTTTTAAGTTAAAAACAGATTCCTGGAATACTTCACCTTATGTGAATGATGCTGTTTTAACAGCAAGTTTATCATATAAGTATATAGAGAATTTGGACAATATAGAAAAAGATGGACTGTTCTCTCATTATCAGTTGGATTTCTTGCTAAGAGGTGAAGGAAATGATAATAAGAATCATATGTTTTCATGGCATTTAGATAGAGAGGAATGTATAGAGGGGACTTTTTATCATCCATTATACCATTTCCATAGTGGTGGACATAAAATAAAAGACTGCGACAAAGGAGATCTGGTTATAATCGGTTCTCCACGGTTGGCCCATCCTCCAATGGATGTTTTTTTGATGATACATTTTGTAATAGAGAATTTCTTTAATAAAAAAACATATAGTGAACAAGTTTCTATATTGGGAAATGAAGAATATCAAATGATAATAGAGCATGCGCAGAAAAGAGTGCTAGATCCTTATTACAGTGCGATTGTTAATAACCAAAGTTCAGTCGGATTATACTCGGCTCACAACTTATGTCCCTTATATTATTGAGTAGATATGAATATCATAGTTCGAAATTTTTTAAAGAGATATTCTTGTGAAGAACGAGCTATAAATAGGCTGTTAGTTTCTGCTTACTTGAAAAGAAATGGAATTACGGTAGAAAAAAACATCTTAATTTTAAACTATCTTATTTATAATACAGATAGTGATTATCCTGTTTTACAGCAATTTTTGTCGATATTAAACCAACTAGATGAGAGCTTTGGCATTGAATATTTGATAGATTGCTTTGAGTTTGTAGTCTCACCTTCGACTAAAGAAGTAAATGGTGCTGTATATACTCCATTGTATATACGAGAATACATAATCGAAACAGTATTGGCAGACAAGTCCAACAAGAGTCTTGCAAATTTATCTTATGCAGATATTTGCTGTGGATGTGGAGGTTTTTTTATAACAATAACTGATTACATTCGGGAAAGAGTAAAAATCTCATGTGAAAAGTTATTTAAGTGTTTCTATGGCTTTGATATAGAACCTTATAGTATTGAACGTACTAAAATATTGTTGGCATTGTATGCTTTGGGGGTTGGTGAGGATATCGAACGGTTAGCCCCCCATCTTTTTGTGGGTGATAGTTTGACAAAGTATTGGGAGAATTTGCCTGAATTTCAAAAAAAGCATGGTTTTGATGTGATAGTTGGTAATCCTCCTTATGTCAGTTCTTCAAAATTGTCAAATGATACTCGTGATAAGTTACGGCGTTGGACAGTATCCGATAACGGAAAGGCTGATCTTTACATACCTTTTTTTCAGATAGCGACAGAGAGCTTGGCACCTGCCGGAACTTTGGGAATTATTACAGTTAATAATTTTGTACGAAGTGTAAATGGACGAGGAGTAAGGAGGTATTTCTCTCTTAAGCAGTTGACATTAAAAATCATAGATTTCGGTTCCAAGCAAGTCTTTAAAGGTCGCTCTACTTATACATGTATTTGTATAATAAAAAATAAAAATGGTAAACTTGCGTATCATAAGTGCCTACCGTCTGAATTAAAAAATATAAAGGATTTTAATGAGTTTGACTATGCGGAATTTGATTGGAAGAAAGGTTGGCTTTTAGCTAATGACAACACTGTACTTACAAATATACAGCATATTCAACGGACAGGAGTTCCTTTAGAAAGCCTAGTCGATATAAAAAATGGATTTGCCACATTGCGAAATGATGTATTTGTATTGACTCCTACAGAAGAAGATGAATCTTATTATTATGTAGAAAAGAATGGCAAATATTATTCAGTAGAAAAGGCGATTTGCCGAAAGGCAATTAAGCCTAATGCCATTAGTGACGAAATAAATATCGAAAAGTATATATATCCATTAATCTTTCCTTATCAAAAAAGGGGAAGCTTGATTAAGATTATTGATGAAAAAAAACTGAAGAAATTGTATCCGAAAACATATGATTATTTAAGTGATTTTAAAGAAGTTCTCATTAAAAGAGATAAGGGGAATAGGCAATATGCAGCATGGTATGCTTATGGCAGAACACAAGCTTTAAGACTTGAGGGATACAAGTTGTTCTTCCCTTATATGGCATCGCATCCTGTATTTATTTTGTCAGAAGATAAACAGTTGCTTTTCTATAATGGATATGCTTTAGTATCAAAAGACTTGGAACTTCTTCGGTTGCTAAAAAAAATATTGTCTTCTTCTGTTTTTTGGTATTATGTTCAGCATCATAGCAAACCTTATGGTAGTGACTATATGGCATTATCTAAAAACTATATTCGTGATTTTGGTATACCAAAATTGACAAGAAAGCAAACGGATAAGTTGTTGACTATGGAAGTACCAGAAGAGATAGATAGATATTTAGAGAAACTATATAAAATAAAAATATAATTACATTGTAATAGTATGTCTATGAAATTTGGAAATTTAGGATTGAGCATACTGGCGATTATCTTTAGCATCCTTGCTATTTGCTTTTCTTTACCACGAACAGAGTTGTCCTTTGACTATCTCGGATTAATCACAGGCATACTTGGTGTGTTGGTAACAGTTCTTATAGGTTGGAACATCTATGCACTTATTGATTTTCGACAAGAAAAGCAACGACTTGTACAATACTTTGATGAACAAAAGAGTAACATTCATTTATTAGGCTCTGATTTACGTTCCACCTTTATGAATCAATTGAGTAATAATTCTTTGTTGGAGAAGAATGTTGCCGATATTTACTCACAAATGATGGGACTCAATAAGTCATTACCATTATCGTTCTACTATTTGTTCCATACCATAGGTGCAATTAGGACAGCTTCACAAGCTGAAAACTATGCTGCTTGTAATTTGTGGTTAAAAGAAATACGCCAAGTTTTGGTTTATCCAGAGCAAGTAAGTATTCCTGTGACTAGTAAAAAGCAGTTGTTATCTAACTTAATGCAAATAAAAACAACAGAACAGATTGTTGGTTTGAATGAAGTGATAGAACTAATTATGCATATTAGTGAGATACCAGATCCGATATCTTAGAGTTTTATAAAGAATGCGCCAGCCGACAAATAATCGCAACTCTGTTGCGTAGGCAAATATCGGCAGCCCTTTATGGGCACAGGCTTTGCTGACGATACCAGAACTCTGGCGGAGGCTTATAGCGTAGCCAACTACATCCTCTCGTCCCTGAGGGAAGAGAGGCTTGGTGAGAAAGGTGGAGCCTTCCTTAACGGTAAAGAAGGACGGGTAGGTTTTCGAAAATCTTATTATAAGAACAAAAGTTAAACCAATGAATATAATCGTATATCACCATTACAGCGTAAGGTTTTAACACATTAAGTATTTACCTTTGCATCCGAATTCTTAAAAAACAGAATTATGGAAACAAAGGAATACTTCGAAAAGGTGATGCAGGACTTTAATCAGAACCGTAGAGGTCGAAACCTGCGTAAGTATTGTAGTGATGAAGGAATCGACTACAAGTGGTTGTCTGAGTACAAGAAACAGTACTCTTTTCATCTTTCATCGCGACCCTACGGTCTACGGAGATGCCTTCATCTTCTATAACAAGAAATATGATACGGTGAAGATCCTTCACTATGACATGAATGGCTATGTGATTTATCAGAAATGGTTTGATGATGGCAAGATGTTGAAACCAAAGTTTATGGAAATAAAGGATGCTGAGCATGAATAATGAGATGATTACAGTAATACAAGATGGCATTAATCTGATGAAGAATCCATACTTTGATGACAATATGTTCTTGGCTTGGCTGGATTATTCTAGAAAGATGCTCAACTTGGTAAGTAAGAATGCAATGATAAAATATCAATATACGACATTTCTAATGTCGATTATCAACTCTCAAGATACAGCTAATGTAAAGTTACAAAAGTGTATAGACTATTTGATAAATATAGCTCCTTTAATCTAAATTGTGGATATTAGGATAAACAACAAGATAATTCAATTATGGGAAAAATAAATACACCAAAGTGGGGATATTTACGAGAAACAAAAGAGGCTGCAAAAAAAGCCGGAATAGATTCGAAGACTGGTTTACATCGTACAGGGTTAGAGGAATACCTAGCTACAATATTTCTTGGAGAAGAATGGGTACATGATAAATGTGTTCCAGGTTTAAAAAGAAAAATTAGACCAGATTATAGATGTGAAAGACTTAAACTCATAGTAGAGTTTGATGGCTTGCCACATTATAAAAATCCTAATATAATAAAAATGGATGAGGAGAAAAACAAAATATATAAGGATGCTGGATATAAAGTGGTGAGAATACCATATTTTATTCAGTTGACCAATGATGTGATAGAAAAGATGTTTGGAGTAACAATACAAGAACAGATGTTTGATCCAAATGTAGATTCTCTTAGCGTTAGTGGTAGAAATACACCTGCATATTGCTGTCCTGCTAGTATAGTCAGAATGGCAAAGGTCTACAAGGATTTTCCTCAACAGTATGAAATAAATCTTAAGGCATTGATAGCAGAAAAAGATGAGTTTCTTACAGGAGCTGAATTATTGCAAAATGCATACAATGAGCTTCCTTAGTTAATGCATAATATAAGTGGGAAACTTATGTGATCATAGCGCTCAAACAGTACCGCTTGTATCACTCAAATGATACCTCCTTGTTAGCGTGGTTACAGGTATCGCTTTCTTCTCCGACGCAAGTGGTATCATTTGAGCGATATTATCACATAGGAGTGCTAACGTAGTTACAGCAGCCCTATAAGCCCCAAAAAAGAATAAAAAGAGGGATTTTGCAAAATGAACCAAAATGAACCAATTTTCCAGAATCTTTATATTAGAGACACTAAAAAAACGAAAACATTCTTTCTATCAACGATTTATCGGATTATGGACGTAATGATTGCTGAAAAATTGTTGAATTCCGTAGAATAACATTAAATTTTTAACATACATAATTTGCTAGTTACCAACTTTTTTCGTATTTTTGCAACGAGATATTGTGTCTCTTATGTAGAGATTCAGTAGAAATGGAGTGATTTAGGGAAGGGTTTTGAAAACAAAGGAATCGGATAGCTAATCATTCCAAGGGTTGCAGACTATCATGCTCTTGGGTCAGGAGTACGTCTGTGATTAGAGGTTTCCGGTATCGGGAATAGACTAACCAACCCTTTCTTGCCAAGTGTTTTGAAGCATGATTTCACGACACGGGGGAATGAGAATTATATCCTGACCAAAACGGGAAAAATAAACAATGTTACAACCTGACGTACTACTTGTAAAATAGTGGGGACGCTGTATTGGTGATATATAATATACCAAAATACAGATGCGAAGAATATAAAAAATATCTTTTAGATATAATTAATCGAAACTTTATCCGTTATATAAATAAGAGTTTCAACTAAAAAATAAGATAGAATGGCTAATGGCAATGTAACCGTAGTGACGACAGGGAGGATTAAATTTATCAAAACCGGATTCCAACGTGACTATGATGAATTGAATCTCATCATAAAAGAGTGGTATGAAGGAATGATAAATAAGGAGGGATTGTGTCTGGCAATTTCCCGCAAGGCTCCACGATTGATGGAGTGGTGCCGCCAAAAATATGGTGCTCTGTCTAAGCCTTTGCATGTGGTTAGTGAGTTGGCATTGCCATTCATGGAAATGAGTCAATATAATAGCTGTGTTGTTGTAGATGAAGCCATTTATCATGGAACAACCTTCAGTAAAGTTTTGTCTATAGCACATAGTATCAGCAAAGAAGAGACAGATGTTATGGCCTATCCCCTTGTTATGACATCCGAGGCTTTGGCGAATAACAATATATTGAAGACTTTAACTACCACAACAAGAATTGATAAGTCCGATATACATTTCTTTATAGATACTATCATCTCCAAGTTTCTCACCTTAGGCAAACCATACGATATCGAATATCCGATATTTTATATCGACTTAAACTGTGAGGTGAACGAAGACATCATGTCTCATATTCTGAATATGATGGGGAGTCATGAGAGAATACGCCACAATGTGGAACAGGAAGATGTGTGTCATTTTTGTACGAAGACATATTCTCGTGAGATGAAGCGAGACTATACTTCTTATACTTATCTTACGGATTATCTATATAGGAAAATACCCGAATCACTCAGACCGGAGTTGTCTAAGTTGAGATTCTTCTCAAAGGGTAATCGCCTTTGTGTGGTATCCATGTCACCTTATCGACTCAATGAGGCAAACCTTGTAGAACATACAGAAGTTCTTCAAGGAACTTTAGGTGAAGTATGGCAATATATATATGCCGTTTCCCAGAAGTTGAATACCGATATAGATAATGAGGAATTCCGTTACCAAAAGCGTAAGAGCTTGGTGGTGATGATGAATTATCTCCTGTCTTTTGCACAGTTTCAGGCTTTGAAATCTTCCCTGAAGGATGCTTTGGCTGATTACACATCTGGCGATTTCCAAATATCGGAACTGGATTTGAATTATCTGCTTGGGGAGAGAGTTGGCAAGGAAGTGGCCGATAAACTCAATCAGGTTTCTGATAAGAATGGAGTGAATCTTGCAGCTATGGTTCCTGCCTATATGGTAGAAGATTCAGTCATACCATTGCTCTATTCCCATCCATATCAGTTTTGGATGAGCATTGGCAATATCGATAATCGAAAGTTATCAATCAGTGAGATGATGTCTAATCAGTTCAGTGCAATGCATTGGCAGGTAGAGATACCTTCTCGTTCTTCTGAGGAAAGTTTCAATCGCTTGCGGTTTGGAGAAAGCTATTCTTCTTTGCATCACAGGTACCTGGCATATTTCAAGGACGAAGCAGTCGTAAGAAAACTGCTCAATAGAGGCATAGATTCTCGTATTGATAGAGGTTCGGTAGTACCTAACTATGTATGTCAGGAGTTGTCTCAGGGATCATCATGGATGCGTCTCTTCAGGTCTGGCGAAAATGAAGATTTTTTCAAAGACCAACTTCTGCGTAGCATGGTTTTCATCTTCCGAAGTTATTGCGAACGGAGAAAGATCAACTTGGTGCATACACAGGAACTTAGATTAATCCTGTTCCTGATAGCTTTGCATGAACAGACTTATGAAGGCAACAATGGAATCTTTGGGCGCAAGTTAGAGGCTTTATATAAAGACAGTTTATATCGGGTTATCGTTTCCTTGGAAGAAACGGAAGAGGATTTGATAGATTTTGCTATAAACAATAAGATAATTAGTAGCGAAGAAAATGATACATGGCGTTTGGCAGATACCCCTTATGTTCATCAGTTGGCCGATGGTGTTGAACTGTCTGAGCAAGATGAGAAACGCTTGTCTGATTATATAGAGTATGTAGCCAAGCTTCATGATGAGGGCTATGACTTTTTTGACATGCGTGAGTTGATTAATTATCTAATGTATAATAGAAGTCATCTGAAGGAAGATGCTCATAGCTATTACTTGAAGTTGAAGAATTTCATAGAAGATGATGCAGAATTTGATTTTGCAGATATGGAATCAACCTTCTTTGACTTATATCGCAGAATGCCTGAGCCATATCTGCGTATTCCGAATTTCGGGGAAGTTTCTTCATATATCGGGGACATTCAAAAATATGTAGGGTCAGAAATGGAACCTGTTCAGCGTACGATGCAAACGGATCTTCTTTTCGATAAGCTTATTACGTCCTTTTACGTACTCAATGTATGGTCTGAAGTGAATTTTGGTATATCATCAAGTAAATTCAATTTTGATTATCTGGAGCAGAAATTTGAGTATTTATCTGGTCTTTCAGAAGGGAAGATAATCTATGAATGGATTAAAGCCAACGGATCTTTTGATGCGTTGAAAAGAAATCCTTTAGATGCTTTAAAGAGACAGCTTCTGAAGTTATTTAATTATGTATTATGAATACATTTCAATTACATTTGATAAGAAAGGCTCTCGGAGATTCTAACCAATTCGAGCAGAACCTCCGAGGTGCCTTAGAATTATCTTTGGATAGCGAGGATAAAGCCATTGCTGCGTCAGTCTTGAAGTTCTTTCAGGGAATAGAGTTGCAGCCCATTCCGAAACCCACGGGGGAATCTCATTTCAGAAACCTTATCTTTCAAAATCTTCTAATCAAGAATTTTAGAAAGTATGGTGAAACCATCGATAAGCAATATCTTGGTTTGAAATTTCAAGATTCCAATGTGAGGCAAGATACCAATGTAGAACATGCCCCTCAAAGGAGCATATATGTTTTGCTTGGTGACAATGGTTCTGGTAAAAGCTCTCTTTTCGATGCAATGGAGTATCTATGTACAGGGCAGGTTAGCGAAGCTGTTTATCGAAAGATAGAAAAAAAGAATTTTGTCCAGCATGATTCCTCAGCAGAGATGGAGATAGAAATCTCTACACTTTCCCAAGATTTAAGTTTGGCAACAAACTCCTCTTTGCTGGCAGAAATTGATCTTCGTAGATTCTTTTTCACAGAGAACAGCATCATGGACTCCAGCAATTTCAAAAGCCTGGAGTCGGTTGAAGATGGCATAAGTGATAATGATGACAATTGGTATAACTTCTTTGCGTATGCCATAGGCTTGGATAAGGATTTTGTTGATTTCATCTTTGATCAGAAAAGTGATTCGCTTTTTGAAAGATTATGCCTCTTCTTGGAGAGGATAAAGAAAATGATGACTACAGATAGTCATGGTGAAGCACAATCATTTGAGCAATTATTGATAGATAAAGCAACGTTTCCTTCTGATAAGGATAAGAAAAAATTGATTGAGTTTAGGGATGGACTGAACGATATATTGGCAGAATTGAATCAAAATTCTTTTGAAATCAGTAAAATAAAGAACGAGATAGATACTTTAAATGAATCACCAGTAAAGACTCTTTTTAGGGCTCAGAAAATTCAGGCTTTGAGAGATTTTCAAAGACAATTGAATGATTTGTTTCCTGATAACCGGCAGCGTCAAGATACTTCTTCAGAAGCTTTAGGCCTTTCCAAGAAGAAGATGGAACAATCTTCAAAAAGTTCTGATGAGCACAAGGTTGATGCACAAGTTATCAAGCCTAAGCTTGTCAGTTTGCTTCAAGAAACTGTAAACCGTCTCAATATTGTGATTGATAGCTCAGTCAGTAATTTTGATCTTTCCAGTATCATAGATATCAAACATCAGTTTGAGACGAGGCAACATGTAAGGAAGCAGCCTGCATTCTATTCTTTAACTCCAGAGGCTATTAATGATCTTCTTTTGAAATTACAGGAATTCAGAGACAATGCGAAGAAAGAAATCAATCAGGCAATCAGAGAGATAATCGATAGCGAGTTCAAGCGAAGCATAGAGAAAATGTTCCATCACATATTTCTTTTTGCCAAAGAAACTTTCCTATTTGATATTAGTCATATTGCAGATGAACGAATTTCTGTAACAGTCAATGGATTGTCAGTGCATAAGTATTTCAATACCTTCCGTTATCGACTTTTCTATTTGGCGATTCAGGCAGCCATTAATTTGGCGAAGATGAAAAGAGAGCAATTCTCTTTTCCTATGGTACTTGATGATATATTCTACGCCAATGATTATAAGAACAAGCGTCAGCTTTTCCATTTCTTCAATGTATTGAAAGATGAAGCCAAGCGACTGTTGCCAACGCTTCCTTTCCAACTGATATTCTTTACGCATGATGAGCAGCTGTTTTCCACATTGCATAGAAACAAAGAATGGAGACAAGGTCTGGATGTGAACTTTTCAAGGGTGATAGACTATGATGAGTTCAAGCAAATAGAAAGTCAGTATGTGAAAGTTACGGAAACAAAAAAATATTTCAATCTTCATATATCACTTTATGACAATGGGTTATAAGAATCATTTTTTCAATATCCTGGTGGTTGCGGTCTGTTGTCTCATCATCGGATTAGTTGGTTGCACTGCATCTTGTGGTTTTAAGGATAGTCTAACTGATACATATAAGATGCATGCTAAGGATGCAAAGTTTCAGCATGCTTTACTCGATTCGATGCAGAAGGATACGCTTGTTAAAGTTCAGAAATATGCTAAGCAGATGAATACCCTATTTCAGCATTGGGATTCTCTAATTCAGGTAGAGCATAACAACTTAGTACATGCGCAAAAATCAGCAGACCAGAATCTCTCTATATGGTTAGCGGTTATAGCTGCTATTTGTACAATTCTTCCTGTTGTTCTTGGAATTAATCAAACCAGCAGTTTTGATGCGAAACTGGATGTTTACAAACAATATGTAGATGGCAAAGTTTCAGATTTTCAGGACCTGTTAGATGAAAAAATAAAAGATTCAAAGAAAGATATTGAGTCGGCGAAATTGGATTTTAATAACCACATAGCAGAAACAATAATTAATTTTGGTACGGAAGTCGAAAAGATGCAGAGCGATATGACTGAATATCATAAGGAGATGAGTAATATCCGCCTGATGTCATTTCTTAATATATTTTGTCAGAACATTCGAATGCTTAGAGATTTGCAGGACTTGGAAATTAGAGAAAACACCCATCTTACCTGTCCGGAACTGGTTCGTAACAGTATTCAATCGATAGCGCAAAATGCCAAGGAATGTAAAGATAGGTTTGAGCAAGATAAAGAAACATGGAAAGACGAGGATACCATAATTATTTTCCGAGCTCAATTAAGTTCTCTTTGCAGCATACGTGATTTGGCTTATGAATATGAGAATCTATTTACTGGTGTGAATCTGCTAAGGCTTCAGCGCCTGAAGGATGTCTTATCCTTCTATTTGCAGGAAAAAGCAAAAGTCATGCCGGAGGCAAAGTTGGAAGATGCAGAGGATGCGATGAATAAAATCGTTGAATATTCTAGTAGCTTGAAATCTTTGTTTGACGAATTGCTAAAAGAAGAATAAAGACTTTGCTGTATCTCTTTTTCGGAGGTTGATAAACCTTATAAAGGATGTTTATTGGTAATATTTCAAAATATGCAGAATTGTTTTATTATATCTTATGACTTGCGTGCTCCGCATCGCGACTATGAGAGCTTGTATACTGCTATAAGATCTTATGGTATTTGGGGTCGTTTAACAGAGTCTACTTGGGCGATTGTTGCTGATTCAACTTCAGAGCAGGTTAGAAATTATCTTCTACAATATATTGATGCAGATGATAGACTTGTTGTGATAAAGGGTGGTAAAGAAGCTGCTTGGGTTCGAGCAATGGCTAATAATGAATGGTTACAAAAATATTTGGCATTATGAGAAGTAATTTTCCCGGTTTCTATTCGTTGAGCAAGGAATTACTTGATGACGTGTGGAGTAAGGCAGTTTTGATATTGGATACCAATGTTTTGCTTGATTTTTATAGAGTATCACCAGATACACAATCTGATTTGTTGAGAGTGGTAAAATATTATGCAGAACAGAATCGTTTATGGATACCTTATCAAGTTGCTACAGAATACCATGATAATCTTTATAAAGTGATATTCGAACAAGTTAAGAAGTATGATGAAACATTGAATATTTTAAAGGATTTTCTGAACTGTATTTCGCAGAAACGAAATCATCCGTTTTTAACGGATAATTTTATTAGGCGTATAAATAACCTTAAAAGAGATTTAGAACGTTATTTCGAACAGCAGCGGAAGAAGTTAAGAGATTCTGTCGGAGATGCGACCCTTAAAGACGATATCGCTAATATATTTGAAGGACATATTGGTGAACCCTTTAATGAGGAACAGTTGAATAGTATTTATGAAGAAGGTAAAAGAAGATATGCCTTGCATATACCTCCTGGCTTTGAAGATCGGAAGAAAGGTGAACCTGATATGTACAATGATTTTTTAGTATGGAATGAGGTTATGGAATTTTCTAAAGAAAACAACGTTCCAGTTTTTTTTATTTCTAGTGATACCAAAAAAGATTGGTATTTAATAGAGCAGGGGCAAACGATATGTCCTCTTCCTGCTTTGGTTAAAGAATTTAATCTAAAAACAAACCAGCATATATTAATGTTCACTTTGGAGCGTTTCTTGTCTTTGGCTAAAGAAAGAAAAGTTGTACATGTTCAAGAAGATTCTATTAAGGAAGTTAAGACTAAGGATGAAAAATCCGCTGATGGTAGTAGTTTAATCTTTACCTTTTATAAGCATTTTAAAAAACCGACAGAGGCAAAGTCCGCTCAAGTAGAAACCTTATTCAAGGATTATAAATTTTGTGGTAGCAAGATTCTTGATTTACTCTCTGATGAGGCTGATGAATTAGGAAGTACAACATCTAACTCTGTAGGAAAAGATGACAATAATACAAATAATGAATATAATAATAACTCAAATTCATAGTATTGGATGTTGTTTGTTAAGAGGAGATGTATAAACAGATAAGGCAGCATCATTATGATGGTCTATAATCAAGGCGGTCCCATCCCGTAAAACATGGCGAGACCTTTGATGGTCCGCCAACCTTAGAGCGTAGCGGTTCCGAGCACCGGAGGACGGTTACATCCTCTCGTTCCTGAGGAAAGAGAGGCTTGGTGAGAAAGGTGGAGCCTTCTTTAATGGTAAAGAAGGATGGGATGATTTTAGAAAATACTTCTTTAAAGCTTTATCTTACCTCGAAGGATATATCTATGCGAAGGTAACAGAGCATTTGCTTCAAGGCAAAGAACAACGGTTAAATGAATCCGGTAAGATTTAAAAGGAAATCTTAAGATTCGAGAACAAAGATAATAAGCTTGTGTACAATGGAAATTCCAAAAGTTTTTATATCATATAGCTGGCATCCTGAAGAGAATAAGATTAGGGTGCAGAGATTGGCTGAGCGTTTGATGCAAGATGGAGTGAATGTTATTCTTGACATCTGGGATTTAAAGCATGGTCATGACAAATATGTCTTCATGGAACAAATGGTTAAAGATCCCGATATAAAGAAGGTGCTTGTTATTTGTAACGAAGATTATGCTCTCAAGGCAGATGCTCGAAAAGGAGGTGTAGGAACGGAAAGCACGATAATGTCTGGCGATATTTATTCTTTAGCCGAGCAAACAAAGTTTATTCCTATTCTGATGGAGTGGAAGAATGGAGAAGCGTGTTTGCCAACGTTCTTAAAATCTCGTATGTATATCGATATGAGCAGCAATGAAACCTATGAGTTAGGCTACGATCAGTTGCTCAGAGATATCTATAGTAAACCTCTTCTTCGAAAGCTTGCATTAGGAAAAATGCCTTCTTATTTAGAAGCAGATGAACCAGTTTTGCTAAGTATGGCACAAGAACAACAAATGCTTAAAGAAAAGGCTAAGGTCATGTTTGGCGTTGCAGATAAAGATAGTTTCAAGACTTTGATTGCAAGAACAAAGGATGAACTTCAACGTGATGCCTATCACCGAATTCCTAATTTGAAAGAGGGGCTTAGTTATGATAAAGTCTGTTCTTTACGATGAATAAGACGCATAATCCGGCAAGGACTTGGGTGTCGTTAGAGACGCAAAGACGATTAAAGTATGAATTTTAGAAAATAATACAATATTCGGTAGGCGAAGCACCACTAGCATTTTATGAGCTACTTTTCGCTTTTGGTGTGGAGCCTACCTCTTTAAAATAGATAATAAAACAATAAACATATAAATCATGTTTAATCTCAGTAAATTCATTGGTCAGTATGTGACCCATCGTGAAAAGAGTATGTTTGCTCAGGATATCGAGGCAAACAAGGAGAAGCTTTCTGCTGAAATCAAAGGCAAGAAAGTTTGTGTAATTGGTGGAGCCGGTTCCATCGGTTCTTCATTCATCAAGGCTGTACTTCGCTTTGAACCACAGAGTGTAGTCGTCGTTGACTTGAATGAGAACGGATTGGCAGAATTGGTTCGTGATGTGCGAAGCACAGAAGGACTTTTCGTACCAGACGAGTTCCGTTGCTACACCCTCAACTTTGCAGATCCAATCTTCGAACGTATTTTCCGTGAGGAGAAGGGTTTTGACATTGTAGCCAATTTCTCTGCCCATAAGCATGTACGTTCAGAGAAAGATAAGTATAGTGTTCAGGCGCTCATCGAGAACAACGACATCAAGGCAAAGAAACTGATGGATTTGCTTTGCGTGTACCCACCAAAGCATTTCTTCTGCGTATCTACAGATAAGGCTGCTAATCCAGTTAATATCATGGGTGCCAGCAAGCGTATTATGGAAGACCTGGTGATGGCTTATAATGAGCACTTCAAGGTAACAACAGCTCGTTTTGCTAACGTTGCTTTCTCCAATGGTTCTTTGCCAGATGGATGGATTCATCGTTTGCAGAAGAAGCAGCCATTGGCTGCCCCTTCTGATGTGAAGCGCTATTTTGTATCTCCTGAGGAGTCTGGTCAGATTTGTATGTTGGCTTGTATCCTTGGAAATGGCGGTGAGGTGTTCTTCCCAAAGTTGGGTGAAGAGCAGATGCTTACCTTCTCATCTATCTGCGATGACTTCGTAAAGGCAGAAGGCTTCAAGAAGGTGGAGTGCAAGAATGATCCAGAGGCAAAGAAGTATGCTGCAGATATGGATTACGAGAGTGATAACTATCCTGTTGTTTACTTCAAGAGTGATACTACTGGCGAGAAAGCTTACGAGGAATTCTATGTTCCTGGTGAGAAAATCAATATGACTCGATTCTCAGCACTCGGTGTAGTAGAGGAGACAACCCGTCGCCCGATGCCAGAGATTAACCAGTTCTTTGATGAATTGGAGGGCATCTTTGCAGAGCCAGACTTCACCAAGGCTGAAATCGTGACATCAATCAAGAAGTTTATACCTAACTTCGAGCATGAGGAAAAAGGTAAGAACTTGGATCAAAAAATGTAATTTTCAATAAAATGGCAGATTTTAAGAAAACGATAGACTTTATCAAGTCAGTTTATGGCAACCAGGAGTTTACTCCATTGGCTGTTCCTGTTTTTGTAGGTAATGAAAAGAAATACCTCAACGAGTGTATTGACACAACCTTCGTTTCATCCGTAGGTAAGTTCGTGGATCGCTTCGAGGAGGATATGGCAAAATATACAGGTGCCAAGAAGGCTGTGGTATGTGTTAGTGGTACTAATGCCCTTCACATGAGCTTGTTGCTCGTAGGTGTGAAGCAAGATGATGAGGTTCTTACTCAGGCTCTTACTTTCATTGCAACCTGTAATGCATTGAGCTATATTGGAGCTCATGCCGTATTCATCGATGTGGATCGTTCAACAATGGGTCTTTCTCCAGATTCTTTGAAGGCATGGCTTGAGAAGAATGCTGAGGTTCGCAAGAACACTCGCAAGGGAGAACTTCTAGAAAGTAAGGATTTCGCTTTCGAAGAGGACGACTTGGCTTGCTATAACAAGAATACCGGTCGTCGTGTCAAGGCATGCGTTCCTATGCACTCATTTGGTCACCCTGTCCGCATTGATGAGATTGCTGCTATCTGTAAAGAGTGGCATATCGAACTTGTAGAGGATGCGGCAGAGAGTATTGGTTCTACATTCAAAGGACAGCATACTGGTACATTTGGTAAGATTGGTGCGATTAGCTTCAATGGCAACAAGACCATCACTACTGGTGGTGGTGGTATGATGCTCTTCAATAATGAGGAGTTGGGAGCATACGCAAAGCATATCACCACACAGGCAAAAATACCACATCGTTGGGAGTTCCGTCACGACCATGTAGGTTACAACTATCGTATGCCAAATATCAATGCAGCTATGGGATGCGCCCAGTTGGAGAATATTGACAAGTATGTAGCAAGCAAGCGTAAGGTTGCTGCCGAATATGAGGAGTACTTCAAGAATGTACCAGATATCGAGTTCTTCGTAGATTCTCCAAATACAGTTTCCAACTATTGGCTCAATGCTGTTATCTTGAAAGATAAGGAGGCACAGATTGATTTCCTTACCCAGACCAATGATAATGGTGTAATGACTCGTCCAATCTGGGAGTTGATGAATCGTCTGCCAATGTTTGAGAATTGTGAGAACGATGGCTTGGAGAACACTATCTGGTTTGCGGATAGAGTTGTGAATATTCCAAGTTCTGTTCGACCTTCTGATTTGCCAAAGGAATAATGAAACGTCCATTAATTCTAATCGGAGGCGGTGGTCATTGCAAGTCTGTGATAGAAGTCGCAGAGAGTGCAGGCTATGAAATCAAGGGAATCCTTGATATGCCTGATGAAGTTGGCAAGGATGTTCTACCTGGTCATAAGGTAATAGGAACCGATGATGAGATTCCTCAATATGTTGAGGAGTGTGATTTCATTATAACTGTAGGCTTCATCAAAAATCCAACCCTCAGAATCAAGCTATATAATAAGGTGAAGGCGGTTGGAGGCAGATTGGCAACAATCATTGCCTCTACCGCTCATGTTAGTAAATATGCAGAACTAGGCGAAGGTACAGTCATTATGCATCATGCATTCGTTAATGCTGGTTCAAAGATAGGTGATAATTGCATAATCAATACTTTCGTTAATATAGAACATGATGCAGAAGTGGGTAATCAATGCCACATTTCAACAGGAACTATGGTGAATGGTGAATGTAAGATTGGAGAGAATTGTTTTATCGGATCTCAATCCGTTTGTGCCAACTGTATCGAAATAGCTTCAGATATTATCGTGGGAGCTGGTTCTGTAGTTCGTAAGTCTATACGTATGAAGGGAATTTATGCAGGAAATCCTGCTATCCTTAAAATTAAAGCAAAATAGCATGAGTAACCATACTTTAATAATTGCAGAAGCTGGTGTCAACCATAATGGTTCCTTGGATATAGCCAAGCAACTTATAGATGCAGCTGTTGATGCAGGAGTTGATATAATCAAGTTTCAAACCTTCAAGGCTGATAAACTTGTATCAAAAGATGCCAAGAAAGCTGAATACCAGAAGAAAAATATAGGTGATGGTGATGATTCTCAGTATCAGATGCTCAAGAAATTAGAACTGTCTGATACTGATCATCAAGAACTTGTTGCCTATTGTCATCAGAAAGGTATCCGTTTTTGGTCAACTGCTTTTGATTTGGAAAGTATCGATTTCTTGCATTCTCTTGGTTTGGGACTTTGGAAAATTCCATCAGGTGAAATTACTAACTATCCATTCATCAAGAAGATAGCTCTTCTTCATGAGCCAGTCATCATGTCAACAGGAATGTGTGATGAAGAAGATATCAGGAATGCGATGGAAGTATTGTTAAAGAATGGTTTGACAAAAGAGCAAATTACAATCTTGCATTGTAATACCCAATATCCTACACCTATGAAGGATGTCAACTTGAAGGCAATGTTAACCATCAAACAGGATTTTGGAACTATTGTTGGTTATTCTGATCATACACAAGGTATAGAAGTGCCTATTGCTGCAGTAGCTCTAGGCGCACAGGTCATCGAAAAGCATTTCACTCTTGATAGAAATATGGTTGGTCCTGATCACAAAGCCTCTTTGGAGCCACAAGAACTACAGGCTATGGTAAAAGCCATCCGTAATATAGAGCAGGCTTTGGGAACCGGTATAAAACAGGTTTCTGATTCAGAACGTGTCAACATAGCTGTAGCTCGCAAGAGTATTGTGGCAAGTACCTTTATAAAAAAAGGTGAAACATTATCCGATGATAACTTGGCAGTTAAGCGTCCTGGCACTGGTATTACACCTATGCGTTGGGAAGAAGTTGTAGGTACAAAAGCTATTAAAGATTATCAACCAGACGAACAAATACAATTATGAGAAAGATTTGTTTTGTAACTGGCACTCGTGCAGAATATGGCTTGTTGAGTCGATTGATGAGATTAGTCAAAGAGGATAAAGATTTACGGCTCCAAGTCATTGCCACCAATATGCACCTGATGCCTGAATATGGAGAAACCTATAAAGAGATAGAGAAAGATGGATTCACTATAGACAAAAAGGTCTATATGCATAAACCATCAGATGATGCCTATGGCATTATTTCATCAATGGCAGAAGAAATGCAAGGTATGAATAATGCCTTGTCAGAGCTTAAACCTGATATTCTCGTACTCTTAGGTGATAGATATGAGATTCTTGTTGCTGCTCAGGTAGCGTTGATTTATCGTATTCCTATTGCTCATATTCATGGTGGAGAAGTAACTGAAGGCGCATTCGATGATGCCATCCGTCATTCAGTGACAAAGATGTCATCTTTGCATTTTACTTCTTGTGAAGAATATCGCCATCGAGTTATCCAGATGGGAGAACAACCATCTCGAGTTTTTGATGTAGGTTCTTTAGGGGTAGAAAACATCAAGGCTGTTCCTTTGATGACGAAAGATGAACTTGAAGCATCCTTGGATTTCAAGATTGATAAACAAACAATTCTTGTTACTTATCATCCTGTTACCCTTGGTGGTGATCCTGCTAAAGACATTCGTGAGTTTTTAGATGCTTTAGACCAGTTCAAAGATCTGAAAGTAATCTTCACTATGCCAAACTCTGATACTGGAAGGGATGCTATAGCTTTGGCTGTAGAGAATTATGTGGAGAAGCATTCTAATAGTGCAAAGGCTTATACATCTTTGGGATTAAAGCGCTATCTTTCGACCCTTCAGTTTGTAAAGGCAGCAGTTGGCAACTCCTCTAGTGGAATCATTGAAGTTCCTTCATTTGGTATTCCAACCTTAAATATTGGAGATAGACAGAAGGGAAGACTTGCCTCTAAGAGTGTTGTTAATTGTGGTACTTCAAAGGATGAGGTAATAGCAGGTCTTAAGCTTTGTTTATCCGAAGAGATGCAAAAGGCAGCAAAGACTTATGAAAATCCGTATGCCAAACCAGATACAGCTAACTTGATATATCAGGAACTCAAAAATGTTGAGTTGGCAGGTTTGAATTTGAAAACTTTTTATGACTTATAGATATGGAAGATATTTTAGTAGTTATACCAGCTCGAGGTGGCAGTAAAGGACTTCCTGGTAAAAATATTAAGAATCTTTGTGGTAAGCCCCTAATCGCATATTCAATAGATGTTGCGCGAGCCATCACAATAGACGATAATATTTGTGTGTCAACTGACGACCAAAAGATTATTGATGTAGTAGAAAAATATGGCTTAAATGTGCCATTTGTACGCCCGGCAGAACTAGCTTCCGATACAGCGTCAACAAATGACGTTCTTTTGCATGCTATCAAGTTTTATGAAGAAAAAGGCAAGAAGTTTACTAAGGTACTTCTTTTGCAGCCAACTTCACCTTTGCGTACTGTAGAACAAGTAAAGGAGGCAATTACTTTATATAGAGATGATATTGATATGGTAGTCTCTGTAACAAAGTCACATGCTCCTGCAGTGTTATGTAATGACAATAATGATGGCTTCGTAGAACTTGTATATAACAAACATGCAGGTGGTCGTCAGTCTCTACCTACATTTTATGAGTTCAATGGTGCCATCTATGTAATTAATATTGAGGCTCTTAAGCAAAAAGGCTTAGGCGGTTTTGATAAACGTGTTAAATATGTAATGTCTAAAGAAACGTCAATCGATATTGATGATATTTATGACTTTATGTTAATTGAGGCGATAAAGAGGAATAAGATAGGTTGATATTAACAAAATAATAACCATAGAGTATGAATAAGAAATTTATAATAAACGAATTTTCTACAATTAAGGATGCGCTGATTGCAATTAATGATATTACGCATGACGGTGAATCCCTTGTTGTAATAAATTCAGAACAGGAGATTATAGGTACACTTACGGATGGAGATATTCGTCGAGGTCTTATTGCTGGAGCAGAATTGACGGATTCTGTGTGTAAGATAATGCACCACGATTTTAAGTTTATCAACCAAACTAATTTTGATGTAGCACATTTGAAATCATTCCGTGATCAACGTATCATGTTTATTCCTATCTTGGATGAGCAAAAGCATGTAGTGGATGTCATAAACTTGCATAAGTTCAAGTCAAAGCTTCCTATTGATGCAGTTCTTATGGCTGGAGGAAAGGGTGAACGTCTTCGCCCTTTAACGGAAAAAACTCCTAAGCCATTGTTGGAAGTAGGAGGAAAGTGTATTATCGATCATAATGTAGACCGTCTGATTTCGTATGGCGTAGAGCATATAAATGTGACGGTAAATTATCTTGCAGAGCAATTGGAAGAACATTTTGCTGCGCCTCGCAATGGTGTTCAGGTACGTACATTTCGTGAACCGAAATTCCTTGGAACAATAGGAAGTATCAAGTTTGTAGATACATTCTATAATGATACTATCCTTGTGATGAATTCCGACCTCTTCACAAACATTGATTATGAGGATTTCTTCCTTCATTTCCAACAGAATGATGCAGAAATGTCGGTAGCAGCCGTTCCATATAATATAAGTATAGAACTTGGCATCTTAGACCTTGATGGTCGTAATATCAAAGGTCTCTTAGAGAAGCCGAAGTATAATTACTATGCCAACGCAGGTATCTATCTTATAAAGAAGCGTGCTCTTGCTGAAATTCCTGAAGACACATTCTTCCATGCCACTCATCTTATAGAGAAGCTTATCGCTCAAGGCAAGAAAGTTATCCGCTATCCGCTTAATGGAACATGGATTGATATAGGTACTCCTCAGGAATATCAGAAGGCTAAGGATTTGGTTAAACACTTGAGATGATTTCATGATGGTTGTTGATTGTGAATTATTTTATTTGGTTAATATTTGATAATGAAAGAATATTTAAGAAAGATAGCGCATAATCTAATAGAATTTGTGCATATTATTATTGGTATTTTTATACTAATAAAAAAGAATAAAGTTTTTTTTGATAGTTATCCTGATTATAGTGATAATTGTAGAGCCTGTCTCTTATACACATCTGACGCTGCCGACGATACTCCTTGTGTAGA
>ERZ1027181.261-NODE-261-length-26688-cov-22.947509_pt1 | contig 26688 bp, 29 predicted proteins | sample MGYA00519247_ERZ1027181 | MGnify/ENA primary metagenome ERZ1027181 (study PRJEB26926, sample SAMN06164415) | human gut metagenome | biome: ENVO:00009003; feature: ENVO:2100002; material: ENVO:00002003 | host: Homo sapiens | place: USA | collected 2012 ...
AAGGACTTTACGAATATCAATAAGGCAAACGAAAAGGTTGTTGAATATGTAACGGAATTGATAAAAAAGACGAAGAACGATGCTTGATTCTTTAGAGAGAGGGGAAATATTAATCTTCCCCCTCTTTTTTCTTGTCGTTATCCTTATCCTTTTTGTCCATTTTTGCACCTGTAGCTTTCATAATAGCCTTCAGAGCATCTTCGAAGTTCAAGGAGTCCTTACCGCCATTAGGGTGTTTTTCCCACCAGTCAGGGTCAACCCAACGCATAGCCTTGTCATACCAAGTTTGGTCGACGGATGTTTTCTTGCCATCTTGACTGATTAACAGATACCCACCTTGCCCATCGCTAGCAATTCGCTGAACTTGTTCAAGGTTGACCCACGTCTTTTGTTTTTCGCTATATACCCACATAATTATATGATTTAAATTATTTTTATTCCTATTGTGCAAAAGTACAGCGAAGTCTTAAAAATACCAAATAAAACCTATTTGTATGTTTCAAGTTTGACCAAATGTGAGTTATTTTGTGTACCTTTGCAGAAAATTCTTAAAATATGATACAAAGATTTACGGAAATGTACTACGATGATGCGGTGCGCTTCGCTCAGTACATACAAGCTACTGAAGGTGGCGAAATAGAACTTGTAAAAGAAGATGCCGATGGTTTTCCTCTTCCCCCTAAGCATAAGATATTTGGTAACATGGTTAATTGTCTGAAGGTAAGGAACTTTGAAATTGCTTATTTAGAGCAAAGAAGAAACCCCGATGATGACAAGAAACATCGTAATCGAAATCTCTATCGCTATATAATGGGGCAGAAGATTAAAGAGGTTAGAGAACTTAGTGGTATAACATTGGAGGAGCTGGCAGAAAAGTCCGGTTATAAGCCCAACAACATTCGTAATATTGAGATGGGGCGTTTTAATGCCGATATTGATACGTTATGTAATATTGTTGAGGCTATGGATGCCCATTTTGAGGTGATGAAGGATTAAAAGTTCTTTCGATATATGAAATATGTTTAAATACGGAAACAAAAGCATTAAAAAACTTGCAAAATTAAGGTGTTATTCTTATCTTTGCATCGTAATATAAAAAGGTGATACACACCGAAACAACTGTATCGGATTATGAATAAAGCATATTTGATTTTCAGCAAGAACACAAGCATTCAAGAATGTTGTACTTGGTTTCGTTATCGTGACGAAGCTTTAAGATACAATAAAGAACATTTTGAGAACGTGTTTAAGGTACTGCCACATGAGTTTGATTCTTTGAAAGATGTTGACCCTTGCGAGCCGACAGAGTTCACGAAGTCTTCAAGATGCGAGCATTGCTGGAGAAAGATTAAGAATGATTATCTAAAACATATAGGAGATATGAATATGAAGAAAGAAGAAAAGTTTGTCATTGATGATTCTCAGAATTACAATGATATGTTTAGCAAAAAGGAACGGATGCAAATTAATAAGGCAACCAAACCTTTAGAGAACAAGTAATTTTCACCATTTATTAAAAGTGAGTTTAATAACCCGAACGCATTTGCTTGGATGGAAGAATTATGCTATCTTTGCATTGCGTTCCTTGAAATAATTAATTATGAGTAATAACAAAGAAGATTTTGATGCGCAGGTAAGTGCATTTAAAGAGAAGTATCCCGATTTCAAGCCAGCCAAACCTATTGAGGTTCTTAACTTGATTATGACAAGAAAGAATGCCAAGGAGATTCTTGAAGGCAAGAAGAAGGTTGAGTATAGAGCCTATACAGACCATTATATTGGTCGTTTGTTTGACAAGGATGTTTTGGAGTTCCTTAAAAAGCATGGTAAAGAAGAGGATGTAATTAAAGCGCAAGAGGAGGGTATTGTTGACCCATTGCGAGTAGTAAAGACAATCCACTTCCATGATTATAACAACTCGTGGTATCTTGATTGTGATGTTTTGGTAAATGATACTTGTATCGTTATGAAAGAAGATATTGATTTTCTTCACGAAAAGTATGATAGCCATGATTTGGATGAAATGTACGAAGCATTGGAGCTTAAAAAGGAAAAAGAGCGTCCTTTGTTTTTCTTCTTTGTTATTGACAAGGTAACAGAAACGACTCTAAAGTAGGTGGGCGTAAGTCCACCGAGCCTAGATAATTCCCCAAGGGGAGTAGTTTATGATTCGTGGACTTAAAACGTTACAACTATGTCAGAGGCATCAAGAGGTTATCGTTATTCTCAATGGAGAGCGGTAACAAATCGTACAACTGGTCTTAGGGCTGGTGAAAGACGTGAACGTGGCAGAAATGTTGAGTACCGAAACACTGGCGCACAAGGAACTACTTATGGTGGTGCTATGCGTACATTGGCAGCTCGTACAGCAGCAAATAATGTCACAGAACGTGTAAACCGCAGACTTAGAAGAGGTTAAAAGTCAAGAGGGGTAGAATGAATTAACTTTCATTCACCCCTTGTTTTTAAGGAGAATAATGTATGCAAGAACTAAAAAGAGCAAGAGAAATCATTGATGATGTTTCCAAGGAGACAGATAGTATATTACTTTTCCATTCTCTGAGTGGAAAGGATTCTATCGTATTGCTTGACTTATGCTACAAGAAGTTCAAGAGAGTTGTGGTAGTATTCATGTATATAGTAAAAGACTTGGAACATATTATGCGTTACTATAATTACGCTAAAACCAAGTACCCGAACATTGAGTTTGTTCAAGTTCCTCATTATGCTTTATTTTATGATATAAAAACCGGATATATGGGAATAAAACAAGACCCTAAGCAAAGACAATGGACTTTAGCTGATATAACCGAAAAACTCAGGAAGAGACTTGGTGTAGAGTGGGCTTGTTATGGATTTAAACAATCCGATTCTTTGAACAGACGGCTTATGCTTAGAAGTTATACGGATGGAAAGGAAGCTATCAATTGGAAGACGAAGAAATTCTATCCTTTATCTACATATAAAAACAAGGAAATAATGGATTATATTCTTGACCATCGTTTAAAGAACCCAGAAGCAAATGGAACGAATAAACAAAGTTCAGGAGTTGATGTTGAGGATATTGAGTATCAGAAATTTCTCAAAGAGTTTTATCCGGCAGATTTAGAGAAAATATACAAGGTATTCCCAATGGCAAGGATAGTTCTGTTGAAAGCTGATAAAAACAAGGAGGAACTGAAATGAAAAAAGGAAGTGAAACAAAGATAATCAAGAGGTCTCAAATAAACTTGAACCCTTGCAACCCGAAGGTACATACCGATGCGGACATCAAACAGCAAAAAGCCAATATTAAGAAAGTTGGTCTCATTGGAGGTATTCAATGGAATGAGACAACTGGAAATCTCATAGATGGGCATAAACGAGTGATGAGCGTTGACCTTATCCAAGGTTATGATGGTACTCCCGAAACTGATTATGACATCAAGGTAGAAGCCGTTGATTTTGACGAAAAGACCGAGAAAGAGCAATTGTTGTTTATGGCGAAGTCGCAAGACCCGATAGATTACAACTTGGTTGCCAAGAACTTTAGCATAGATGAAATAGACTTCAAGGCTGCTGGCTTCACGGAACAGGATACTGAACAAATCAAGATGTTGCAAGATGATTTGGAAGCATCATTGAAGGATTCGGGCATGGATGACTTTAGCGAGGATTTCTTGAATGAACCTATAATTTCAGTTACGACCCCAACGCCAATGACCGAATTACCCAACATCGAAAAAACATCTGAAGAGATAGTGGCCGAGCACGCAGCTAAGCCAAAGATGACAAAGGAAGAGGTCAAGGATCAGAAACAGCATTGTACTGATGTCGGAAAGAAAAGAAAGGAAGATATTGATAACTTCATATTCATTGATTTCGAAAGTTTTGAACAAAAGCAGATTTTCTGTGATATGTTGCACATGGAAGCCGCTAACTCTATGCGTATTTCCGGAAGTCAGATTTTAGGTTTGTTGTAATATGGGACGCAAGCGAGTAAAGCCTCTTGTAGTGAGGAAGAATCCCATAGATGTTGCCAATATGGTAATTGATATGGCTAGTGAACAGAGTAAGGATTGTATCGTTATGATGTCTCTTGGCAAGGACTCCATTGTTACATTGGACTTATTATATGATAAGTTTGAGCGCATAGTATGTGTATTTATGTATCTCGTAAAAGACTTAGAGCATATACAACGATGGATAAACTGGCTGAAGGCTAGATACCCGAAGATAGAGTTCGAGCAGATACCACATTGGAATACAACATACAATCTTCATTATGGAGTTTATTGCGTTCCGAATCCAAAAGTAAAGGTTCTTAATCTTTCTATGGTAGTAAAAGCCTTAAAAAAGCGTTTCGGAATAGAATACGTATTCTTTGGTATGAAGAAAGCAGACTCGATGAACCGAAGCCTTATGTTGAAGTCGTATGAGGATGAAAATTACATTCATGGTGGAAATTGTTATCCTCTTGCTGATTTTACTCAAAAGCAAATCTTGCAATATATGAAACATCGGCATCTGCCTAAGCCGATAATGTACTCCAGAGCATTGCGCTCTGAGAATGCAGAGGTTGGGAATGCGTCGGGCGGTTTGTCTTTGGACTTGGATTGTTTTGCATGGCTAAGGGATAATGCACCCGAAGACTTAGAACGTATATATAAGGTATTTCCACAAAGTAGGGTAATACTCTACAGGTATGACAACAGATAATGTTCTTTTTAATTTATATATAATAATGTATTATCTTCTTTATATGTATTGGCAGGCTTGTGAAAGTCTGCCTTTATTGTTAACGTATGTAATAAATGTATTCTTAAACACAAACGAAGGTTAAATAAATGAAGAAAAACCATAAAACGTTTGCAAACTAGAAAACAAATTCGTATCTTTGCAATGTCTTTAAGAGATACTTGAAGATTTGCCGCAAGACAAGTTTCTTGCAAGGTAGTGCAGAGCGAGCACGTTAAAAACTAGCACAATTGTTATGAAGATGATTACCGAAAAGCAGAAGAAGTTCATCAATGATATTAAAGGTGTTATTACAGAAAATGGTATTAATGCTATTGATGCATTGGACTTGAATAAGTTTACTTGCTATGATGCATCTAAGCTTATTGGTGGTTTGCTTGGTCTTAGGGATTGTTACAAGGCGATTTCTAGAGGCGTATGTGTAACTAGTACGGCATATTGCGATGAGGCTTTAGATAATGTCTTTAATACAATTGAAAAGTACAAATAATAAAAATGGTGAGACACACCACAAAAACTGTTTAAGAGAATGAATAGCAAAGAATTAGTAAGAAATATGATAGCTTTCTTAAATGAGCGTCACGATATGGATTGTGCTACGTTACGTCAGCGTTTTGCAGTATGCTATGGTATGAGTGAAGACGAGGCAAAGAAAGTTATTTTGGAGCTGACAATGCTTCAGATATTTGCAGAGAATTTTGGTGTTGAAATTTAAAACTTTGAGATTATGGATAAGAAGACTGCATATAAAGTTATAAGCCAATTTAGGGCAAATAATTGTAAGAGTGGAGCTTTGGCTATCGCTTTGGATGAAGCATTAAAAGCATTAAAACCGATTGCAGTAAATCAAGTTTTTTGCATTAAGCTGGAGATATTAGATAGTGAAAACTATTATCATTCGAAAGCTGCGCAATCTACCTTATGGTTAGAAGCTTCTAACAATAAGAAAAAGATGCAAGCACATATTGCAGAATGGAGAAGTAAGGTCGTAGAGCGATGCAAGGATAACAACAGCTCTTTTGAGTTTGACTTTCATCATGGGAGTCCTTATAATTTCACGGCAAACAAAAAGAATTGTAATGAGTTACCTTTTTACTTTAAAGGTAAACACTACTGCTTTACAATATTAGAGGTTTCTAAGAGTATTAAAAGCATGTATGATGACCGTATCGAAAAAGATATGGATGCCGTTCAAGATATGATGTCTTATTTAAATTTATAGAGCATGAAGTTATACGAGGTAGGCTGCATCATCAAAGAGGTGCAGCCAAAGAATGGAGTAAAGATTACTCTAGAGGAAGCTCAGGCTTTGGTTGATGGATATGTTGAGTTGGTTCATCTTGATGATGATAACATATTATTGTGCGATGAAGAAGGACTTCTCAAACATAAACCTATAAATACTTTGGCTACAATACAAGCTAGGGGGCTTGGATGGAAAGGTAGTTATTTGGTAGGGAGTGTATTATTCTTAAAGGATAAGGAGTTTTAGATATATGAGCAAGGCTAGAAAAAATAATATGAATAAGGATATACCCGAAGAGCGAATAACTCTTAGGGTATTGGAGAATTATTCCAAAATGCAAGAAGAATTGTGTCGTCTTCGCAAGAAAACACGTGAACAAGGCTATAAACTTAACGAACTCAACAATCGAATACAGAGGCTTAACTCGAAAGAAGTTAGATGTGAGTTAGAGAAGTACAGAAAGTTACTCTTAGAGCGTGATGAGTTACGTGAAAAGAATAAGGCTTTAGAGCAGGTGGCAAAGCAGTATGATGGGTTAAAAAGGTTTTTCACTAGCGAATTGAACGAAAAAGAGGAGGGCAGAGAATGATTATAGGTTCAATGACAGGGCGTGAACTCTTTGAGATCTTCAAGAAGGATAAGCCTATGCTAGAAAAGTTTGCTATCGAAAAAGCAAAGAAACTCATCCGTGAGCTTCGTAAGGGAATGGGACGATACACAACTCAGTGTTATGATTTCAAGACGAAAGACGCTACCAAGTACAAAGTATGCGTGTTTGTAGATAGAGGGAACATAAGACAATTCTATTTTGACATGTTTATCTATTGCAAGGAAACGAACGATTACGTATGTGCTACTTCCTTGTTGGACGAAGAGAATAGTGCAGAGCAGTTCAGTTATACGCCTCATTTCTTGCGGAGATATGCCGAGCGAGCATTGGGAATAGAGAACATGCCAATTAATAGGGTGCTTGCTCACATCGAAAGAGAAGTAGGCTATACGGTACTTATTTATAAGAATGATACAAGTAAGGTTATTGCTACAAGTATGGGGCTTTATCTGCAAAAGATTGACAAAAGGCGAGGTATCAATATATGCAAGACTTTTGTTAGTGTTGACATGCTTAAAACCTCCCAAATTAAAGCGTATATGGTTGTTGCGGACTTAATTGAAGAGTATTCAGAACGATACAATAAAGTTCAAAGGAATGATAATGTACGAGTAGATTTCGCTAATGATTGTTTGAGTAGAGGTATTACTGAAAAAGATTTGGTTAATGCCTATGGTGAATATTTTAAGAACAAAAAATAAAAGAAAGGGTTTCGTATGGAGAGAATGACAAGAAATGATGCTGCTGCTTATTTAGGTGTTGACCCTCAGACGATTACGAACTGGGTTAACAAGGGCTTGCTTGGAGGCTACAATGATAAAAGCAGTAAACGCTTTTGGGTGAATGCCGATGATGTTAAGAAGTATTCCGAGAAATACAAGATGTTATCTGTCTCAGAGGATTTACTTGAAAGAGAGCGGAAAGAGTTGTTGGCAAGTGAGCGCAAGGTAAATGCTAAGATACAAATGTTAATGCATGATGCGTTGAACGTTTCTTCTTTCAGCTATGACAAAATAGGTAGTTCACTTTGTATGTTATTGGAGTTAACGGCACAATACGGATTACGAGAGAAAAAGATTATGCAAGCATTTTTCAATGGAGACAGAATTAGTGATATAGCCGATAATTTTGAACTTTCAAGAGAAAGGGTGCGCCAGATTGTTATTAAGGCTATCCGGAAGTTCAACTATGCGATTGAAGAATTTGTAGACTTGAAGCTGGAGAACAATTCCTTGAAAGAGGAAATTAAGAATGTAAAAATGCAGTTTATTATGCAAGAAGGTAAAAAAGAAGAAGAACAACCTGAAGATGTTCCCACTTCATTGTTCTCCATCAGATTAGTTAATTGTAATTTACCAGTTCGTGTCCTTAATGTGACAAAGGCAGCCGACATAGATACTATTGGAGACTTGGTACAATATTCCAAGCTCGATATGATAAAATTCCGAAACTTCGGAAAGAAAAGCCTTATGCAATTGGATGACTTTATTCACGAAATGGGATTGGAATGGGGCATGGATAAGGCTAAGATATATGCAAGGGGTATTCAGCGGATGAAAGATGACTCTTATATTGAAGAGTTGTTTGGAAAGCATCTTGCGGATATAACAAGCGATATTGAGAAAAAGTATAATCTTTCTCCGGCTGAGGCTATGAAGAGAGCTTATAGTGAAATGAAGAGATATGTAGGATTTAAAGAGAAGAGTAATGAATGAAGTATATAATGATGTTTTAGGTAAGGTGTTAAGCATTAAATCAACCAATAATATTGTCGTAAAAGTAGAGCAAGGAGCATTAGAAGTTAATCTGAAACAATGTAGTGTAAAGCGAATTATGTGGTTCTCTGTCTTCTTGATTGATGGATTTACTATGCGTCCATGCAGTTATACTTTCTATTCCTCTATGAGTGACGATGAGTTGGACGAAACCTTTACACAAGTAGAAGGTAGATTGAGCTTTCTGAAAAACTTAAATTTTAAATAACATGACGGAACAGGAAAGAAGAGTTGTAAACCATGCAATGAAGATTTTGGAACAAAGCCAAGATGATGAGGCTAGAGTGCTGGCGGTCAGATTGTTGGAGCGAGGAACAAAAGTTCCTCTTCAGAAAGTTCTGCATTATGCAGCATATTGCAAAGGCTTGCGTGATGGGTATTCAAGAATATTCGACCTAATACGAGGTGGTGGGTGGCTTGCGAAAGTGAGCAAGAAGGAAATGCCATACTTCGAAGCAGAGAAGAAGCTTGTAGAGAGTTGTATTGATGCTTGCTACGATTACCATATTGGCAAATATGATATTAGGTACAAGGACAAAGAATTCTCTAAGAATGGAAAGTTATTGTCTTGTAAGGCGGTTTTTGTGAAACAAACGTTGATTGGTGTTGAGGTTAAATACAACAAAGATAAAGAATGATTGCACAATATAGATAAGTGAAGTTGTAAACCTTTGATATTTAGGTACTCCCTTGCAAATTTTGTATCTTTGCAAATAAAAAAGGAGATTTATATATGGCAGATAGAGGATATAGAGGCAGACCTCAACGAGGCGAAAGAGCGGATAGGCAAATCAATGCCGGACATAGCCGTGGGTTGGATGCGGCTTTGTCTGACACTGAAGCTAAGATTAGAAAGCTAAAGACGGAACGTATTTATGCCTTTAATAAGGACGGAAAAGAAATAGCGCATTCCCAAACAGGAAAGGCACATAGTACTCAATTACCTTTTGGCTATAACTACAAAGATGCCATCATTACTCACAACCATCCTAATAGAGGTATTGGAGATACTATAGCTGGAAGAGTTGGCACAATTTTGTCCGGAGCTGACATTTTTACAACTATAGCACATAACGCTTCCGAGATTCGAGCAGTTACAAAGAATTATACGTATTCTTTGAAGAGACCAAGTAAAGGGTGGGGACTTTCAGAATCGGATGCATGGGATGTTTTTGGTAAGAAAAATTCGCAATGGAGACGAACCCTTCAGCAAAAACAGACAGAGTATCTTTCAAAGAGCGGAATACGAAATCGAATAAACGAGAAAGTGCTAGCTTTAAACAGAAAGCGTTCTAGTTTTACGAAAGGAGGAAAAGTCCCTAGTGCAAGTGATGTGTCTAGTTATAATCGTGAAGCAAACGAAATACAGAAACGTGTCACGGAAGCTAATGATAGAGGTAATGTTGGTGCGCAATATCAAGTTATGAAAGAATACGCAAAGAAATACGGATGGAATTTAACACGTAAGCGTACATCTTAAGGAATATATTCGAACGATGGGTAGTATTGTCCCTCTTCATGTGGGAAGAACCTTCCCATCATTGACAATGCCGTAGTACATTTTTCATATTGCTTTTGAAATCCGTACTTTTTAGCTCTCGTTAGGTTGTGATGCAGGTCGTTGATTTTGACTTGTATTGCAACCATATCTTTTGAGTCAATGATTGATTGTATGTAGTCAAAATACGGAACACCTTTCTTGTGGGTTAGGACACATACACTATCGGCAATGTCTTTTCTAACACCTAGTGATAACAGCTTGTCGTAGGTCATATCCGTATCTTCAATCGTATCATGGAGAAATCCGACACAAATCTCTTCGGTACTATTACCCATTTCTCCTACATGGATAGGGTGTAATATAACAGGCAATCCAACCTTATCAATCTGTCCTTTGTGCGCCTTGCAAGCGATACCAAGGCACAATTCTATCATTTCAGAATCTTTCATATTCTTCTTTCGTTATTAGCTCACCTAACTCAAGAGCATCTTGTGCATAGGTGTTTTCATTAAACTTAAACTCCTTTGGCTTACGTCCTTTACCTTTAGGGTAACACATAAGTTCTTTATTTACATATTGATAACGGACAACGATGTCATCCTCCCAATAGTAAACATAAACCGACTCTCCGTTTTTAAGGAGGTGGCTGATTTTGTTCTTATCTTTATTGTTCATAGTCTTTATCTCCTTATTACAATGCAAAGATATAAAAAATATATTAAACTTGCAAACAAATTAATGTTTATTACTTGAAATTTAAATATATTAATTATTGAAATGTTGCATAGTAAGCTTGTTGCATAGATACCGACCTTTGCTTCTTACCTCCGTTACTCTTGGCGGTTCTACTTTGCTCATATAATGCATGTCCCCAACCGGATGGTTTCTTGGTCTCTTTATAGATTTCTCGCATGGTCTTCCCACCCAACAGCTTGTAGGCTATCGAGTAATTCTCTTTGGCGTAAATCATCTTGGCGGTGTTAACTTGTATTTCACCAATAAGTCCGGTCTTCTTGTTCCGAATATTGATGATGTTTCCTGAATAGCCAGTATCCAGTTTCTGTTCCTTGAGTCTAACGAACTCAAAGCCCTTGTATTTGCCTTTAAGGTCTTTTATTATTTTCGGTATTGACCCTTTATCTGCGATGATGGTTGTTCTGTACGAGTCCTTAATGTCTTTAATACCATTAGCCTCGCCCTTAGCCTTGCGTACAATGGAGTCAACACTCTTGTAATTGATAGGAGTGACCCTTGCTCCATACTTCTTAGCTATACCTTCAGCTATAGCTTGTAGCTTGTTACCAACCGACTCGGCTTTTCTCAGCATAGAGGTAGCTTGTGCTCTCAGCCTAGCATATGCCCCATTATTACCAACGTCTCCCATATCTTTTTTGTGCAAAATTAACCAAAATGCAAGCCAATTAATATATTGCTGCGATATGTTATTTCACTTAAAAGACAAAGTGAAAAGACACGCAAGTAAACATTTCTCTTAAACAATTATTATTCATACCTTTGCAAGAAACAATGAGTTGATAAGATGACGAAACCAAGAGATTATTTCACAGGCAAGCAAGAAGAGTTCAAACGCTCCGAAGTGCAGATAGCACCATATAATCCAAGGAAGATTTCACCGCAGCAGAAAGCTACATTGAAACGTTCCATAAGAAAATTTGGCGTTGTTGGTGGTATAACCGTCAATAAGCCAACAATGACCATCGTAGGCGGCAACCAAAAAGTAACCATCATGGATGAGATTATGGGCTATCCCGAAAAGGATTATACTCTTTTGGCTGAGGCTGTAAATGTGGATTACAAGACCGAAGTTGAACTGAACTTCATGCTTAATTCCGAGAATGCTCATGGAGAATGGGATGACATGAAAGTCCGTGAATTACTGCCGGACATAAACTATATGGATGCCGGATTAACGGAAGAAGACCTGTCCTTGTTCGGCTATGATGCAATGGTAAAGACTGAAGGAGAAGACGAGTTAGGCAAAGAACTCAATTCCTTACTAGACCCATTTGCCCAAGAAAGCGAAAACAGAAAAGAACCAGTATCAAAGGATGAGCAAGAAGAGCAGAGACGACAGATAGAACAAAATCAAATTATAGCCAATCAGCAGCAAGAGGCTCAATATCAAGCGAATAAAGAACGTATGCAACAGGTAAAGAAAGAGGTAAATACCAAGGCAGCGGAAAAAGCTTTAGAAGCCGAGTCTTACGTCATGCTTTCCTTTGATAATATAGAGAACAAGGAACGTTTTATGAGCACCTTTGGCTTTATCGAAACCGACAAGGTAATCAAGGGAGAAATGCTTATGAAAGTAGCAAAACGAATATAAACGAATAAGCAATGAAAAAGATTATAAGAATATTACTAGGGTACATAATAGCGGCAATAACAATAGGTATGCTCATTCCATTTATGATTGTTTCTATGTTTCTTGGCAAGAGGAGAAAGAACGCATTCAATAGGTGGGTGTCGTGTCTCTTTACTCCTTTGATAAACAAGGTAGGACAATTGGTCAACTCATAAATATCGAAAGATTATGAAGGCAAACGGAAAAATATTAATGAAGATTGCGAACTTGGCTATAACTATGATATTGGCAATACCGATGTTCTTACTAGCCGTTCCTATCTATATGTATAACAAAATTAGAGGCAAGGTCTAAATCCCATCTGCCCAATATATAGCGAAACAATAATAAATACAAGAAAATGGCAAAACCGAAATTTGATTACAATGGCGATGCTTTCTACGATGAGATAGAACAGCTTGCAAAGCAAGGTCAGAAGGATTCTGAAATTGCCTACGCCCTTGGTTTGAAGTTTGGGGTTGACCTAAATCCACAGGTCTTCAACCGAATGAAAAACGGAAAATACGAGAATTGGAATGAAGACGAAAATGCGGAAAGAGGCGAAAGGATAACTCAATCCCTCGTGCGTGGCAGAGAGTTTATCAATGCAATCGTGCGTGGAAGATTCCTTAAATGCGCCCTTGGAGGTGTCAAGGTAAAGGGCAAGACAACCACCAAAAGACATATGGTTGTAGATGGAGTTATGACAGATGATATAGTAGTGGAAACTAGAGAAACCGAGCAGGAGACCCCACCTAACGTACAAGCCCTTTCTACTTGGTTATTCCATTACGATATGACTTGGAGAGAGATACAGAGAGGTAAGAAGGATGAAGGGGAAAAGGGCATTCCTTTTGACCCTAAGAAAGGTATATCCGTCAACAAGTGGATAGAAAGAGAGATTGAGCAGGAAGCAGAAGAGCAAGGGGAGGGTGAATAATGGCAAAAACACATTCCGTTTATTATCCGTTATATAATGACAAGACGCATTTCATTTATCTTATAACAGGAAGCCGTGCGTCAGGAAAAAGTTTCTCTGCTTCTCAGTTTATCGAAAGACTTACTTTTGAATACAATGCAGAAAGAAAGATAGCGCATAAGATTCTTTATACACGTTATACGATGGTAAGTGCCGCTATTTCCGTAATTCCAGAGGTTAAAGAGAAGATAGAGATTGATGGTACACAGGATTACTTTAAGAATACTAAGACAGATATAGTCAACAAAATGACAGGAGCTGAAATCATGTTCCGTGGTATTCATACGGCTAGTGGTAATCAGACTGCGAAGTTAAAGTCAATCCATGGTGTAACTACGTTTGTCGTTGATGAGGCTGAGGAATGGACGAGTGAGGAGGATTTTGAGCGCATCATGCTTTCAATCCGTCAGAAAGGCTTGCACAACCGAGTAATAATCATTATGAACCCTTGTGATTCAAATCATTGGGTATATAAGCGTTTCATTGAAAAGACACATAAAGAGGTGTACTTTGATGGAGTTCCCGTCCAGATAAGTACTGACCCTAGAGTGCTTCATATACATACGACCTATCTTGATAATATAAAGCATCTATCACCGGAGTTCCTTAACGAGGTGTTAGAGATGAAGGAGAATGAGCCGGAGAAATATGCGCATATAATGATTGGTAGATGGTCGGATGTATCAGAGGGCGCAATATTCAAGCATGTAGGCATCGTTGATAAGTTCCCTAGCAATGCAAGGAAAGTAGCCATCGGTGTAGACTGGGGATATTCAAAAGATTATACGGCAATTGTAAAGTGCGGTATCGTAGACAATCGCCTATACATAGAGGAACTTTGCTATAGAACGGAAATGTTATCTAGCGACATCATAAGATTCTTGCGCCCTTATGCGGACGAAGGCTTGTTTGTGTATGCGGATAGTGCTGACCCTAGACTTATAGATGAGGTAGCTCTTGGTGGAATAGTTATATATGGAGCACAAAAGGGTGCTGGCTCTATATTGGCTGGTATTGACAAGATGCAGACATTCGAAATCTTCACAACTAAGCAATCAGTCCATTTACAGAGCGAGTTCCGTAAATATGTGTGGTCAAAGGATAAGGATGGTAATTACATCAATGTTCCCGAAGACCATGATAACCATTTGATAGATGCTGCTAGGTATTATATTCTTGCCGTATTGCTCGGTAAAGTGATGAAGCCAAGAAAAGCATCTAAATCAGACTTAGGAGTGTACTAAATGACAAATATAATTACTTTTGTAATGAAAATACAAGTATCTAATTATTAGATTGTTAGTGTAAGTATTCTATAAGAGTAGATAAAAAGTCAAGTGTAAATAAAAAAGATTGTTTACTAAATAAAGATAAATTCTTTAGTAAATAGTCTTTTTTATTCACTTAAAAACTAAGTGAAAGGCGTTTGCCCTATATGGTAGGTAGAAACCATGTTTATTATTACCTTTGCTTCAAAAAGTTATAAGGATGTTTGTAGATTCAATTATTCAGATAAAGACATATTTTCGAAACCTCACGCTCAACGCATTGGGTGTGGAGAGAAGCATCTTCGAACGTTTGGACGATAACGATGTTGATTCTGTCGTAAACATGATGGAACAACATGATTTCGATGTGGATAATGCCATTTCGGAATATAATCCACAAACCCATAAGGTAATGAGCCGTGAAGATAAATGGGTAAAGGGAGAGAAACCATACAGGACGGAGAAGTTGGCAAGAACAAGACAAAGATACATCAATGAGGTAGAATTGTTCTTCTTGTTAGGCAATCCGGTTATGTGGAAGAAGACTGAAGGTGACGATGAAGCCTTTGAACTATATAAAAAATACTTGAAGGATATATACTTCAATACCAAGCTACGTCAATGTAAACGACTTGCCGGAGCAGAAACTGAAAGCGGTTTTGTTTTTAATTTCTCGCAAAAAAACGGAAAAATGCATGTTGATGTGTATGTTGCTGCTCGCTCAAAGGGACATAAGATGAGAGAGTTGTTTGACCAGTACGGAAACATGCTTGCTTTTGCTGTAGGCTATTCCTTAAAGCGAGAATCAAAGACTATCGAATGTTGGGATATATTGACATCCGTTTTTAACTATCATTGTGAACGTGGTGGCTTTGGGTGGAAAGTGTATAAGTATCCTAATCCGACAGGAAAAATTAATGGCATTTATTTTCGTCAGCCAAAGGCATGGGAAGGAGCAGAACCGAGAATGGAACGTGAAGAAATGCTTGATTCCAAGATAGGAGATACTAACAACTACTTTGCTGACCCTATTGCCGCTGCAACTGCTGACGTGATACAATCAATCCCTAAGCGGAACAAGCCAGGTAAACTCATACAACTTACAGGCAAGAACTCTAGGTTTGAATATATCAACCCACCTCAGAATTCCGAAATCCGCAAGGCAGAGAAAGAAGACTTGGCTCAGTCTATATTGTTTGATACGTTTACACCGGATATGTCACCGGAACTGATGAAAGCTATGAGTACGCTTACTAGTGTCGGCATAAAACGAGCGTTGGTATTGGGTTACATCAAGCGAGCTAACCGAATGGAAATCTATGAAGAACTTGTTGGTAGATTATCGCATGTGATTATAGCCGTAATGAAGGAACTATATCCTGAGATGAGAAGCAAGTTGGATAAATTGGAGGTCGAATTCGATTTTGCCGAACCTTTCGAGGATGACAAAAAGGATAAGTGGAAAGTAATAGCGGAACTATATAATCAAGGCGTACTTTCTTTAGAGACTGCTGTACAAATGCTGGCTCTTACTGACGCTCCTGCAGAAGAAATTGAAAAGATACGCAAGGATGCAGAAGATAAAGTAGCGTTAGCCGCAAAAGTAAAGGGAAACGAAAACACAACTTCATAATTTTAAATGCTTATTGTTTTTGGGCGCATTTTCTGTTAGAATTTGCGCCCTTTTTGCACTTAAATTTTAAGTGAAAGCATTGTGATAATAATATAATATTATTCCTCATTTTGTTTTTAACTTTGTTGGCATGAACACGAATGAACTTATCATAAACGGAAAAGATGCTTGGACTACCTATCGGGTTAAGATGGGGAATGGCTTTTTGGATGCGTTGGAAGCTGACGCAGACAATAAAAGTTATATAACCAATGAAGTAAGGACAGAGCATGGAACTAGGGTTGTTCCTATCCGTCCCAAAAAGGCAGAAAGAAGCATTACCTTGGAGTTTGTTATTGTCGGCAGAGACCATAGCGACTATAATAAAAGGGTAAAAGCCTTTGATTCGCTTATGGATAATGGCTTTGTTACGATACAGGTTCCAAAATCGAAAGATGATGTATACCGTTTGTATTGTGCGAGAAAATCTCCTACTTATTCAAGGGGGAAAGGTGGGGCTATCGGCAAGAAAAGCTTGAAGTTCATAGAATATAATCCAACGAACAGGGGAGTATTGACGGATTTTGATATAAATATGTTTACGTTGAAAGAATTTGAAGATATAGAATAATTATGAAAACTTATAATGAAATTGACATAAAGTATTACGATAATGATGGAAACATACAGGTAAGATGTTCTGCTCCCGTCACACAGGACGCATTGGTTCATTATGAACTGATGCAGTCTCATTATTGTAAGCTTTCCTTTAAGCTTTCTAAGCCGATATATTTCTTGCTTGGTGATTTTATAGATACGCCATATGGTCGATTTGAACTGATAGATTTAACTAAGGCCAAAGATAATGATACTATCGGATATTCCTATGAAATTCTATTTGATGCATATTATCGTAAGTTCAAGAACAAGATATTGAAGTATCGTCCGAATACAGGTTCACAAGAAGCGACATTCTCTCTTACTTCAACAATAAGCACCCATGTAGAGGTGATAATGAAAAGTCTAGCTTATTATGCGAAGTTAGACAAGTCTTATCTTTACGATCCTAAATTTGAAGGCGAAGGAACGGACTATACTTATGTTATTGATGCGAGTGTAGACGCAAATGCGGCAAAGCTTATAACCTATTCAAACACAAGTATGTTGGATGCTATTGCGAATATAGCCCAGACGTTTGGTTGTGAATGGTGGTTTGAGGGAAATATACTGCATTTTGGAACTTGTGAGAATACGAATGCTATTACTGATTTCAGACTTAACGACAATATCGTTTCTATGTCAAGCTCACAAAGCCAGTCCACTTATGCAAACAGGGTATATGCTTTTGGAGCTGCAAGGAACTTGCCTAGCGGATATAAGAATGATGCTGATGCGGATATAACAAAGGATGGTGTTGTTGAAAAACGTCTCATGCTACCAAATTCAGCAGAATGCTCTGACAAGAACAAGCAATTGCTAGCAGAGAATGGCTTTGAACTGAAAAATGGATATATACAAGTTAGTGGACTCCGTGAAGACCAGTATGTTGAGGGGGTAACTACAAATGATGATATTTATCCAAGAAATCTTATCAAAACGTCTAAGGTGACATCATATGAAAAAGATGTAGAGGATGAAAGTACACCTGAAGAAGGTGACTTCATCAAAAGGACATTCTATCGTGTAAACTCACTTTCTATAATCAATGAAGATGGCGAAAAAACAGGTGATATGGCTTTTCGAAAGTCATATATTCTTAGTGGTAAGAACCTGCATATAGTATTCAAAAGCGGTTCTCTTAATGGTATGGACTTCGAATGTGAGTTTAATCCGGATGGAGTTGAAGAAATACTTAAAGACGATGATGGTAATCCGATATTGAAAGATGGAAAGGAACAGATAAATCCTAAGTCGCAGGTATTTGAGATTGTTGCTAATGAGGATTATGGTCGTTTTTTGCCGGACACAACTTTGCATCCAAAGGAAGGAGATACTTTTGTTCTCTATAATTGGGATTCTACCAAATTGGGTGACACTTTGGTATCTGCTGCTTCCAATGAGTTGCTGACGGATGCCATAAAGGATTTGAAGAAGTCTATGATAGACCCTACGACATATACATGTACCGCTGAGGCTAACTATTCCTATAATCAGGGTAGGGGTAACTTGCATGGAGTAGGAGACAGGGTAAATCTTTATAATAAAGGTTATGGTGACAGTTATAGGGCTTCAAGAATTATCGGTTATGAGTTTTGTCTAGATATTCCTTATGATGGGGCAAAATATTATGTTGGAGAAAAACCGTCATATTCACGGCTCAATGCAATGGAGTCTAAAATTGAGGAACTTGTATATAACGGACAGAGTTATCTTAATGGTAATGGAGGCGGAGGAAAATCAATTTACATCATAAAGAGCTATGATAAGACTGCACCTACTGATTACAATGTGTATTCGGCAAGGGCAATAGATGAGCAAAGATTAAATAAAACGAAAGACGATACCGCACAAGGTACTATCATCTTCGAGAAGGTTCAGAAGTTCTTGAAGGGAATGAAGGTCGGGGCGAACGGGGATTGGACTCTTGACGAACTAGATAACACCCATCTAACCACAGATTATCTACAAGTCAGAATGAAAGCAATCTTCGAGACCTTGGAAATATTGCATACAGACACATTGGGTGGTGAATTGTTCATCACCCCAGTAGGCAGTAACCGAATATTGAAGGTTGAGGAGGTGAATATTACCTATGATGGTGTTAGTCAGAAGGCTTACAGATGCTACTTCCTTGGTGAGCAAGATGGCTCAAAGGTGGAGAATAAATGGAAGGTTGGAGACCAAGCAAGGAGCAAGAGCTTCAATCTTACGGCAGGAAAGTATCATAACGTAGGCAACCATTACTATTGGAGGCTAGTCATCGGTGTGTCTTCCGAGGCAGTGGAGATAGATGGCAAGAAATATCATTATGTGGATTTATCGGACATCGACAAGGACGCAGCCAGCGATGAGCCTATGGTTGATGACATTTTGAATCAGTGCGGTAATAGAACGGACATCACAAGGCAAAGTTGCTTGGTATTCTCTGCCGTTGACACCTATTCCCCTTGCATAACGCTCTATCACGGAGTTGACGGCTACACCTTTAATAACAAGGAGTATGTGGACTATGGCGTGAACCATTCCACGAACAAGGCTTTCTTCCACGTCTACGGAGATATGTACTTCGGAGACCGACCTACTAGTGCCAATAACTACGAGGGTGAATCCTATGTCAAGTTTGATAGCGAGACGAAGAAAGTTACAATCAAGGGAGAATTGGATATAAAGTCCACCTATGATGGCAAAACCTTGGATAAGTATATCGCAGACAAGAGACGCATTTTCGGTTCACAGCCAGTTCCCCCATACGATGTTAACGATATGTGGGTGAATGCTACATATCCGAACGATGGTAGCACCTATAAGAACGAAATCTTGAAGTGTTCCACCGCCAAGGCAGAAGGAGAAAAGTTCGATATTGCCGATTGGAAATTGGCTAGCAAGTATACCGATGACACGAAGGCAGAGGAAGCCAAGAAAGCTGCTGAGAAGGCGCAAGAAGAGATTAAGACGACACAGAGCAACTTGAATACCCTCGGAACGACCGTATCTAACAACAAGAAGGCTTTCGATGATTTTACCTCTGATGGCTACTTGGATAGCTCGGAGATTGCGGCTATCGCACAGGATAGCAAGCGACTGGAGGATGATTATAATGCAGCCGTTGAGTCGTATAATAATGTTGTTGGCTCTAAGTTCTTGTTGGATAAGGATGGTAATGAAACGACCTATAAAACGGATTTGGTTTCAGCTAAGGCTACACTCGATAGCGCAAAAAATGAACTCATTACCTATCTTTCTGACATCGTAAGCAGATACAACGCTTCTGATTCCAACGGAAAGGCTACCATCAAGGCGGCTGCGGCTCAGAAGTATACCAACTTCACGAATGCTTATAAGGCTTTCTACGACAAGCTGGGTGTGGCGAATAATTACATTTCGTCTAATCTGTTTGATGGTCTCAATACTAAGCTCATCACCAATATGGCTGGTCTCGAATACATCAAGGCTGCTCTTGTTGATGGAGACACAGTAGTCAAGGGTGGTCTTATCCTCTCTACATTGATAGCCTTACGTAACGATAATGGAAATGTTACCGCAGGTATCAATGGAGCGGACACGAAGGAGAATGGCATCGCCTTTTGGCTAGGTGGAAAGGCTATCGACAAGCAAGCCTCCACGACAACAGAGGAAGAGAAGAAATTTGCTGCCAAGTCCCTCCTACGCTTTGACGGAACAGGCTATTTCGCAAATGGAAACCTTTGGTGGGACGCAGACGGTATTTTGCACGCAGACCCGACATCTTTCATTATCAACAAGAATAATGTTGGTGTTCAGCTTGCTCTCTTCGCTCCTATATGGAAAAGCGGAACTACAGATACGACAAAGTTGGCAAACGTCTTGTCTATCGACCCACAGAAGCCTTTCACTCATCTTGACGTATCGGGAAATATAACAACGGAGGGCTCGCTTAGGATAGGCGGCATCTACCTCTCTTGGGATAGTGAGAACAATGCTCTCAGACTCTCAAAGGACGCAGCAGGAAAGGAAGCCGCAAACTTCTATGCTCTTGGTGGTATTACCGCATACGGAAAAGGTGCAGGTACTTCTGGTGGTGGCGGCTTGATTGCAAGCGTAATCAGCTATGCGAGAATCATAGAGGGAAACTATACGGATGCGGACTTGACTAGTATTCCGAATGCCTATGCTATAAAGGCTCTCAGCAGCCGAATTGACAATATAGCATCAGAGCTTGGCGGTCTGAGCCTTTCTTGGAATAACATCACGGGTAAGCCATCAACATTCACACCTAGTGCGCATACCCATAAGTGGACAGAAATCACTGACCGCATCACGAAGGTAAGCCAGCTTACTAACGATGCTGGGTATCTGACTACCCATCAGTCTCTCGCAAGCTATTATACCAAAGCGGAGATTGATGCAAAGGGCTATACTACCAATAAGGGTACTGTTACATCTGTAGCACTTACTCTTCCTACTGGTTTGACTTGTGCAACAAAGACTATCACAACAAGCGGTACGTTTGCCATTAGTCTTGCCTCGGGTTACTCTATTCCTACTACTGCAAAGCAGACAGCTTGGGATGGTGCGGTATCGGCAAAGCATACTCATAGCAATAAGTCTGTATTGGACGGTATTTCATCAACGAAGGTAACTTGTTGGGATAGTGCCTATGACTGGTACGCCCTTATAACTACTGACGAGGAGACTGCGGACGGCGTTATCAATAAGTGGAACGAGGTGGTGAGCTTCCTCGCCAATATTGCGCAGACAGACACTTTAAGTGGTATCGTTGATGGAATCAATAAGTCTATCTCTGACGAGGTAACAAGAGCGAAAAAGGCAGAAGGGGTGAACGCTTCGGGCATATCCACCAACAAGACGAGTATCACCACCTTGCAGGGCTACTTTACAAGCGGTTCAGCGAAAAAGGCTCTCCAGCTCACGAATACTCACAAGCTTTGGGGTAACTCGTTTAACGGTACTGCCGATATTAACGGAAGTATCATCGTGCCTGACGGAAAGTACATCTCCATCGGCAACATAAAGATGGAGTATGATGCAACCAATAAGGCGTTGAAGATTACGAACACTACGACTAACGAGGTGGCAAACCTCTATACTAGTGGTGGTGTTACTGCCTATGGTGTTGGGACATCATCATCCAGTGGTGGCGGCTTGAACGGCAGTGTGAAGAGTTATTCAAATGCCTTGAAGCTTACATCAGAATCGCTGAGTGAGATAGCTTCTGCCTACTCTATTAAGGCTCTTGATTCTCGTATCTCTAGCTTGGAAGGTGGTAGTGCTACTGCTATTTCTGTCAGCGGTAGCGGTAATGCGGTTACGTCTGTCACCAAGGATGGTACTACTATCAGCGTAGTTAAAGGTAGTACGTTCTTAACTAGTCATCAGTCACTTGATGGTTACGTTAATGCAATATCTGTAAGTGGAAGTGGGAATGCTATCACGTCTGTATCTAAAAGCGGAAAGGATATTACATTTACTAAAGGTGCTACATTTTTAACTTCTCACCAAAGTCTTGCTAACTATTATACCAAAAGTAGTGTAGATTCACTTCTTAGTGGTAAGTCGGCAACTAGTCATACTCATAGTGTTAAGATTAACGGTGTTACTAAAACTATTGCAGCTACTGGTGGAACTGCTGTAGATTTAGGAACTTATCTTACTAGTCATCAAAGTTTAGCAGATTACGCTAAGAAGAGTGAAATACCTACAAAAGTAAGTCAACTTACTAATGATACTGGTTATATTACTTCTAGTGGAAGTTGTGCTTATGCTACAAGTGCAGGCAATGCTGACAAGGTTGATGGTGTTCACGTTACTTGGGCAGGTGAATTAACTTCTACTAATCACCTTGTGGCTTGGGAAGCTAACGGTTCGGCTCTTAGAAACATTAACCCTGCTAATGTTTCTGTAGGTAACTCTGATAAATTAGATGGTGTTCATGCTAACGGACTTCTTACTGCTCTATCTAATTCTGATAAGGGAATTAGTATAACAGTTGGTGGAACTACTAAAAGTGTAGCGAATATTAGTGTTAATTATGCTAGTAGTGCTGGTAATGCTGATACTGTTGATGGGTATCACGCAAATTCGTTCCTTATTGATAGAGGCGGTTATTACAAAGGATTATTATATGATTTACCTTGTAAAAGTATTTTTTCTGGATATAATCTAAGTGACGCTCCTACTACGGGATGGGTATCAGGAATTGTTCTGGGCTCAAACTGGAATAGTTCTCACTATCAGCACTATTTGGTAGAGGTTGGTTCACGTTGGTATGCAACAAGAAGTTCGTCAAGTGGCAAAATGACAAATTGGAATACCTTTGCATATCTTACTGATAACATAGCTTCTGCAACTAAACTTCAAACTCCTAGAACTATTTGGGGTCAAAGTTTTGATGGTACTGGTAATGTTAATGGAACAATATACATAAATAATAGTGATTCTGAAAACGGAGCTATAATATTAAATAATAATGTAAATGCTAATGCTCGTATATCAGCTATAAAAGACCAAGTAGTATTTAATACTGGTGCTGCTATTCGTTTTGGAGCAACCAACTGGAAATATAGTGATTGGGCTGGTCTCAAATATGATACTGTCGCTAATGCTATATATTTAGGTATAGCCGATGGAACTGTATTTAATTGTTATTCTAATAAAAGAAGTGATGGTACAATTAAATTTCCAGGTATTACAACTATAACTCCTGATGCCGCAGCTAGAATTGGAGGTAGTGGTGGTGATTTATATTTAGGTAATGGTAATAATACTAATTGGGTGAAAGTTCAAAACATGTGTAGTCAAGTAGATAGTAATAATTGGAAAATAATGCAAGGTGGTTATGCTCTTTTTAAAGATATAACTATTATTAATACTGCTACTATTAATGGTTCTACTCATATTAATAATTTATTAACAGCTAAAGGTATAATGCCTACCACGGCTGATGTAAATGCTTTTGGTACTAATGTAAATAATTGGGATGGTAGTATTGCAGCTAATGTTACTAATATGTTTAATGGTATTCCTCAAGATAATATACAAGTAGAATATTCAACTGATAACGGTGCTAGTTGGAATACATATCCTGATAATCCAGAAAATAGATTTAATCTTGTAAATGATAATGTTAGGGTATTTAACTATTTTTTAGGGTCTAATAATATGCTTGGTGATACTAATGCTGATAAACTTGCTCAAATAAAGAAAAATCAACTTAGAGTTACTGTTAAGATTCCTGATGAAATATATCAAGAACTTAGTTGGATAAGTATTGATGTAAATAATGGAGTTGATATAAAATGTCAAGTATACTTTGGAAGTAGTACTGGTGGTTATAAAGAATATGTTTCTAAAATAATAAAAGGATGGTCACACAAATGTGATATTTGTGTTGGTCCTTTAAATGTAAATGTTGGTAATGATACATATCGTTATGTAAGATTAGTATTTAGTCATCTTAGTGGTAATACTGCATTAAGAAATGGTATTATTAGTAAAATTAGAGCTTTAGCTTTAACTAAATATATCTATAATAGTGACAGATATACAATTAGTACTACTGGTCATATATATGATTATGACGCTTATATGAATACTTACTTCCCTAATAGTATTCTTGCTAAAGGTGGAGTTACAGCTTATCAATCTTCTGACATCCGCTTGAAGCAGAATTTGCGGAAGCTGGACTACTTGGGTATCATCAAGGCAATGGGTGGCACATTCGGCTTTGCTTGGAAGAAGGACAACACAAGGTCTATCGGTTGGATTGCCCAGCACGTCTTGTGCAACCCTCACTTAAGGGACATCGTGGAGACGGACGAGAAGGGCTACTACAAGATTAACTACTGGTCTCCGAAGCTGATTGCAACGGCATTCGGTGCTATCGAGCAGGTGGGCGATGAGGTCAGCAGGTTGAAGGCTCGGGTGGTCTTCCTCGAATCAGAGGTTCAGCGATTGAGCGGAGATAAGGAAGACTGCAACAGGAAGAGATTAGATAACAAGAATATTAATTCATTAAATTAGATTAGAAAATGGAGAATTTAAAGATTAACAAGAAAAGTGAACAGACAGCTGCTACTTATACCAAGGGCGGCTATCGAGTAGAAATCACCTACAATGTTGACAAGACGGGTGGCAACATTGAGAGCATCAATATGAGTATCTATGGTGACCCAAATGGTAATTATCTCGGCAATGCTAACGCAAGCTCCAACGGCAGCGAGCTGACCTATAACATCAGCGGTGTTCCGCAGAGCAAGCTCAGTGAGGTATCAGCATTGATTAAGGAGGTTAATTCCGCTATCGCTGCTAATATGGCAAGCGAGGCAGCAGAGTAAGTATCGTGAGTATTAACGCAGGGTGGCTCTTATAGAGCTGCCTTGCCTAGTGTTTTAAGTTCTAAAGATTAAGCGTATGGAACGATTTATGTTATGACTTGCGAAAGTGTTCAATGTAACAGTAGAGCGAGTTGTTACTAAAGAAGTTGTAACAGAATTAGAAACTAAAGTTGAATATTTAAAAAATAAAGATTATGTCTTACAATAGTGATAGTGGAATTATTAGTGCTCCTGTTAGCATTGATGATGTTAAACGAGCTCTTGGAGAGAGTAGCAATGACCTTGCTACTCTTTGTAAGAGTGAAAATATAAATATATGGAGTAAGTATAAACCTATTAGTTGTAAAGGTGAATTTAAAGAATATCCTATTAGAGAAGACTCTGATGAAATAGTAACATCTTCATTTAATAAATATACTTGTGTTGTTCGTTGTGGTATGAATATACCTATGGATACTTATAAGAACTTACGTAATAATTATGGAGGAGAAGGTTTTGCAATTAAAGGTTGTTACAACTTTTATATAGATAATGTATATGGAAGTAACGGTATTGATAAAGATGCAAGTACTGATTCGCATACGGTAAATGCTTCAGGAAAACACTTTCCAAAAGGTGGTGCTAATTCTCCTTATAGATTAAGTGATTTTAGAAACTATAGTAGTAAAGCAAAAATTAATCGTTTCCAAACTTCTATTCGTGAATTAAGTGATATTGAAATTTATTATTCTTCAACTCCTAAATTTAATTGTGTATTATATATGAATACAAATGTGGATAATAACACAAATCTTACTATGGATGATATAATAACTGATTTATCTTTAGCTTGGTCTTTTTGGATTCAAATTCGTTATGATTCACCATATAATACTATTGATAAGATTTATAAAAATTATTATGTTGGTAATTGCCAAAAACCAACAGATTTTGTATACGCTAGTAAAGAAATAACTTTTGATATAGGTAGTGGAGATAAGATTATTGATATTGTACCTTTTTTAGCATATACTCGTAATGCAACTTTATATGATGATACAAAAATAATTTTCATATCTCTTCCAGGTGCTATTAGTTTTAAATATTATCCTAGACAAATTTATATGGAAAGTATTAAAAGTGGTTCTAGTGATTTTGTTTATTTCTCAGAATTAAGAGAATTAGTTGGTGGTAGTTGTATTTGTAAAGCTAAAATATATAAACTTCCTGATGGCACATTAACAGTTACTGATGGTATGTTTAGAAGTGTTTGTACTTATGGTAATAATAAGACAACATACGGAAGAGGTTATGTGTCTAATAGTTCTGGTCAAAATACAGGTTCTGTAACTATTCCTGAAGGCGATAGAACAGATTATATTGAAGTATATATAAGATTTGATAATGTTTATGAAGGAGGTTATTACGGACAAAGATGTCAATTATCTTTTGAAATTAATATAGATGGTGGATGGAAACAAGTTCCTCCAGGAGGTAGTTATATTATGCGTTAAAACGTAGATATTCTTAATATAATAAATGTGCTAGAAATGTATTTGTGGTTTACGTTCTCACCGAGAAAGCAGACACGTTGCGACCTAGTGATTACCCAACGTGGGGAAG
>ERZ1027181.264-NODE-264-length-26650-cov-14.098214_pt1 | contig 26650 bp, 23 predicted proteins | sample MGYA00519247_ERZ1027181 | MGnify/ENA primary metagenome ERZ1027181 (study PRJEB26926, sample SAMN06164415) | human gut metagenome | biome: ENVO:00009003; feature: ENVO:2100002; material: ENVO:00002003 | host: Homo sapiens | place: USA | collected 2012 ...
TCTGCGCATGTCTCGTGGGCTCGGAGATGTGTATAAGAGACAGATTCTATGAAATATAAAAATATTTATGTTTTAGCCCCTTTGGGGATCTCAACTGGTGGTGTAGAACTTAGCCATCAGTTAGTAGATTATTTGAGAGACAATAATCAAAATGCTTTTATTGTGTATATTAGTAATTGGAAAATATCAGAAAAACAATCTGTTACGGAATCTTATAAAAAGTATAATATAGCAACAACAAAGATGATAGAAGATTCTTCTGAAAATATACTTGTTTTACCTGAGATATATTGTGATTTTATTTTCCAATTTAAATACATTCAAATAGCATGTTGGTGGATGTCTGTGAATAATCATTACAACTATTCTAACTTTTGGGAAGGGTTCAAATTTAATAGAGATTGGATTAAAAGATTACATATGATAAAGCAATATCTATTTAATGGTAAGTATCATTTTAAAAATAGAATTAGTGATTTACAAAAACAAGGAGAACGCATCATTCATCTTTACCAATCTCATTATGCACAATTTCATCTTTATAAATTAGGTATGCATAAAATACTACCATTATTTGATTATGTTAATGATGAGTTGATTTCTAAGAATAATAATAAAACAAAAGACAATATTATTTTGTATAATCCAGCCAAAGGATTTGAGTTTACAAAAAAAATAATAGACCGAATGGTTGGCTATAATTTCATCCCTTTAAAAGGTTTGAGTCGAACTCAGCTTAATGAACTTATGGATAAAGCCAAACTTTATATAGATTTTGGAGAATTTCCCGGAAAAGATAGATTGCCTCGCGAGGCTGCTTTACATGATTGCTGTATAGTTACAGGAAGAAATGGTGCTTCTTTCTTTTATGAAGATTTGCCTATAAATGATGAGTATAAGTTTGATACAAAGTCTTGTAATATAAACAAAATTTGTGAAAAGATTTCGAATATTATAACAGATTACGACGACTGTATCAAGGATTTCGATATATATCAAAAGGCTATCAAAAAAGAAAAAGGCATCTTTTTTTCACAAATAGATTATATCTTCTTGTAGTTTTATGAAATATATATTTAATAATACAAATATAAAAAAAGAGGAAAGAAAAATAGTGTATGTAATAATTTCTATGTTTGTTATTATTCCTTATACTTTAACCTCTAAGTATTTGATTCCAATTTTACTGGTTTATTCTTATGTTATCTTGCGACAGGCTTTTGTTGCTCGAAAAAATTATACGCCTTTAATAATAGCATTATCTTTAACTTCACCTGGTTTTTTGGATGACATGGGTGGAAATGCAAAGTTTTTATTGTATTTTATACGATTTTTAATTTTAGCCATATGGTGTTATTATTATATTGTTTTGTATAGAGGCAAATTAGGTATAAAAGGAATTGCTCCAATCATCATGTTGCTATTAGGAGAGTTTTACTCATTGATTACAGGCAATGATCAAGAATTTTCTTATATTGTTTATGCGGTTATATATTTATCAATGGTAAATTATATTTCTTCAAAAGACAGAATGGAGGTAAATTCTGTATACATATATTTTAATGCTATATTTCTTTGTACAGGTGTCTATGGAATTTTAGAGTCATTTTGGGGAATATGTCCATATAAGTATAATTTGGAATTTTCCGTATTTAGAGCAAGTGGTCTATTAGGTCACCCTTTGGTCCTTGCTATCATAACCTTATTGTATCAAGTATTTTTATATGTAAGGTATATTTATACAAAGAAGTTTAATTTTTTTCTTTATATATTTTCTATTATAGTTGCAATGGTTACAGTTTCTAGAACAGTATATATTGTTTATGCCGTTTTATTGTTGTATTTTCTTTTCATAACTAACTTTTTTAAAAGTTTAAAGAAAATAGTTTCTTTATTGACAATTGCATTACTGATAATTTATGGAATAATATACTTCTTTCCAGATTTGTCAGAAGGCATAATTTATCGCTTTGTAAATGGTGAAGCATATCATAGGGAAGCAGCTTTTGCAACTGTTGAGAAACTTATTCGCGATAAGCCATTTGGTGTTGGGAAGTGGCAAATAGATAATGTTATTGCAACTCAAGGTTATGCAACATGGGGATTTATTGTAGGTTTTGGTACATTAGATAATTTCTTCTTGACTCAAATTGCAGCTTATGGCTATTTTTCTATATTAGCATTCTATTTTTATTTTCAATACTATTTCTATTTTTTGAAAAATCTTCAGGCATTAAAACTCTTATGCTTTTTATTTCTTATTTGGGTTAGTATATCTTTTTCATTCGATTTAGAGTCTTACCCTGCTGTATTGATTATATTTGGGTTTTACTCAACATTTTTAGTAAAAAAAGAATTTCTTGGATGTAAAAATGTTAAAGCAAAATAATTTAGCAATAGTTATCCCTGCCTATAAATCAACGTTCCTTGCTGCTGCTTTAGATTCCATTGCAGCTCAAACACGTCAGGACTTCACACTTTATATTGGTGATGACTGTAGTCCTAACAATTTGGAGGAGATAGTTGATAAGTATAGGGATAAAATCAACTTAGTGTATAAGCGCTTTGATACTAATCTTGGTGGTAAGGATTTGGTGGCACAGTGGGAACGCTGTATTGACATGACTCAAGGTGAGGAATGGCTTTGGCTCTTCTCTGATGATGATGTAATGGAAACATCTTGTGTTGAAAACTTTTATAAGAGTTTACAAGAAACAAATGCTTCCTATGATTTGTACCATTTTGATGTGAAGGTTATCAACGACGATGGAATAATAACAAGTATTCCTGAAAAATATCCTCAAGATTTAGATAACTTCTCTTATTATAAAGGTAAATTAAAAGGCGAATATGCCAGTCTCGTAGTAGAAAATATATTTAGTAGGGAAGTTTACCGAAAATATAATGGGTTTAAGAAATTTGATTTGGCTTGGGGAAGTGATACTGCTACATGGGTTTTGTTTTCTGAAAGAAAGGGCTTCCATACGATAAATAATTCACATGTTTTATGGAGATGTGGTAACCAAAATATTTCACCGGATGTTAGTCTGCCTATTGCTGTAAGAAAAGTTAGAGCATTGGTCGCTTTTTTCAAATGGGCACATTTGTATTTTAAAGCAAGCAATCAAGCTCATCTTTTCACTAATATGAGAGCGTTTGTAAGTAGAGTCGCAATGTTTGGTAGATATACTCCAAAAGAAGTAATAGTCGAATCGATTGCGGAGTTTTGCGAAGGGCACAATATATCCTTCTTGTGCCCTCTTGTGAGAATATTGGTTAATATAAAAAAATAACATTATGTTAAAGTATATTTCAACCATAGATGCAGCTGATTGTTGTGGATGTAGAGCTTGTGAGCAAGTATGTGCACACCAGGCTTTACAAATGGAATCAAATAAAGAGGGATTTCTTTATCCTAAATTGGATGCAACCAAATGCGTGAATTGTGGATTATGCGAAAGTGTTTGCCCAATGATGAATGCTGAAACTGTTCTGCAGGATGAAGGGCAAGTTTATGTTGCACAGAATAAGAATGTTGGTGATCTTAAGACGAGTTCTTCTGGAGGTGGCTTTATTGCAATTGCCAAAATAGTTCTGTCTCAAAATGGCGTTGTCTATGGAGCTGCTTACAAGAATGGACCAAAAGTATGTCATATTAGGGTTGAGAAGTCTTCTGATTTAGAAAAATTGAAAGGAAGTAAATATGTTCAATCTGATATTGGTGATTCGTATAAAAAGGTAAAAAAGGATTTGCGAGAGGGGCGTATCGTTTACTTTGTTGGTACACCTTGTCAGGTAGCTGGCTTAAAGCTTTTCCTGAGAAAAGAATATGATAATTTGCTAACTTCTGATTTGATATGTCATGGAACTCCATCGCCTGAGATTTTCAAGAATATGATTAGCCATGTTGAAGAAAAAATGGATGCTGATTTCGTTGACTATTCTTTTAGAGATAAGAGAGTCCGTGGTTGGAGCTGTTCTTCTTCTTCTTCTTACAAAATGCGCTCTTCAGGCAAGATGAAGTATGTAAATTATTCCAAAGATATGGAGGCGTACTTTAAGGCATTTATTTCAGGTCATCTTATGCGAATGAATTGCTATCAATGTCCATTTGCAAACACTCATCGGTGTGGTGATATAACTTTGGCTGATTTTTGGGGTGTGCGAGAAAATATTCCTGATTTTCCATTTATTCATCGAGGCGTAAGTTTGTTACTTATCAATACTGCTAAAGGAGCGAAGGTTTTAGATAGCTTGAAAAATCAGTTTGTTCTGAAGGTAATTCCTATGGATATGGCTGTGGAAACAAATGCGAATTTAAGTCATCCTACGCCATTATCAAAAGACAGAGAAATGAGTTATGATTTGGCATTGAATCATTATCCTGCTTTTCTTGATAAATATTATATAGGTAATTACTTTATAAATAACTTGAAGGTACAAATTGAGTATAATATAAGACGTTACCCTTGGTTGTTTTTATTAATCTCTAGAATTAAGAAGTTAATCAAATGAAAGTTTCGATAATAACTATTTTAGATAATACCAACTATGGTACATATTTGCAGGCTCTTGCTACTGGTATGGCTGTTAAGTCACTAGGGAATGAAGTAGAAATTATACATTACACTAGACCATGTATGACACCTAAAGGAAATTCTAAAGCGATTTATGAAGACCGAGGTTTCATCAGATGGTTTTATCGTTGTGTATTGAAATATTCTAGGAAATCTTACCAACTCAAAAAGCTTGATATGGCTTTCTTGAGATGCTATTTGCCTGTAACTTCAGAATATATAGGTTTCAATTCACTTGTAGAAAATCCACCTCAAGCAGATGTGTATATTACCGGTAGTGATCAAGTATGGAATAGTTTCTATAACCGAGGAATAGATAAAAGCTATTATTTAGATTTTGTTCCAGAAGATAAAAAGAGAATAAGTTATGCTGCAAGTATTGGTATGCCTAACTTTCCAGAGAATGAGGTTGATGAAACCAAAAGACTATTAGAAAAATACCAATATATTACGGTAAGAGAGTTGTCTGCTAAAAAAATATTGGAAAGTCTTGGGGTAGCATCAGAAGTTGTTCTTGATCCTACGTTGTTGCTAGACAAAGTTGCCTGGGCAGAAATAGCAGAAAGGTATGCTTTTAAAGAGTCTGAGCCTTATTTGCTGACATATAGTGTAGAATATGGAAAGGAAGACTCTTATATCAAGCATTATGCCAAGCAAATTGCAGAAAAGAAAGGGTTGAAATTATATCATATTACATATGGTGGAAAACCATTTGATAATTATTATGATAAGGTGTTTACTTATGCGACGCCAGACCAATTCCTTAATTTGATGCTTCATGCTTCGTTTATAGTGGTCAGCTCGTTTCATGGAACTGCTTTCTCTATAAATTTCAACAAACCTTTTATTACTGTCTCACCTAAGAAGTTTAACAGTAGAGTTATGAGTTTGTTGCAGATTACTGGCTTAGAATCAAGGGTTGTAACTGATGATAGCCGTTCAATTGATAGTTTTGGCGATATTGATTATTTTTCTGTCAATAAAATCCTTGATGGGGAAAGAAAGAAATCGCTTGCAATTTTAAATAAAATGTTAAAAGCTTAAAAATGGGTGTGATTGAAAAATTCGGGGGGGGGCAAGAAATCTCCTTCATAATAAGTGGTTTAGATTGAAACTGAAAAAGGCAAATCCAAAGGAAAGAGCAGAGTTGATGAGAGATAAATTTTATTATCTTGGTAAAAATGTAGAACTTTATACCATCAATTTTGGAACAGAACCTTATCTTGTTAGCATACATGATAATGTAATCGTTGCTGCTGGTGTTAATTTTGTCAATCATGATGTTAGCGTATTCAATGTGGCAAGATTGTTAGGACTAAGGCGTGGTGATATTGATAAAGTGGGCAGTATTGAACTATTTGAGAATTGCTTCATAGGTACAAGTACTATTTTAATGCCAAATTGCTCCGTAGGTAAAAATTCTGTAATTGCTGCAGGAAGTATTGTAACCAAGCATGTTCCAGACAATGAAGTTTGGGGTGGTATTCCTGCCAAGTTTATAATGACGATAGAGGAGTATGCCCATAAGCTGAAAGAAAAGTCGCATGAGTTTCCTTGGATGCCTTTGGAGAAGAAAAATACAATGAGTGAGAGTGAGCTAATTCGGGCTCGCCAACAATATTTTTTTAAGAAATGATATACAATGATTTGTAAGTTTATTGAACTGCATGATTCTAATAATGAACCGATATTGATAAATCCTTCTTGGATTGCTTGTATCGAAAAGAATGAAGATGAAGGTTGTTCGGTCAGATTAGGTATTTCTTCAGATAGCGGAACAGCTTATTCTAAGTATGTTATTGAAAGTTACGAAACAATCAAGAATCTGTTATGCTAAACTCTGACGATAATTATATCCCTGTTGATGATGCAATGCAGCGATTTGAGGATCATCTCCTTTCTCATGATAGGGTAGTACTTTCTGCCCAGTTTGGTGATGGTAAGACCTTTTTCTTGAATAAGTTCAAGGAGAAATGTAAGATGGATACAGAATCGCCATTCGTGTTTATAACGCTCTATCCTGTCAATTATCAAGTACTTGGGAATAAGGACATCTTTGAACTCATTAAGCATGATGTGCTTTTGCAGATACTTCAAGCTGGTATCATTGATGTTAACTATGAGGTAACAGATAGAATGGCTTTTGAGTTTTATATCCAAAGTCATTTTTGTACTGTTGGGGAGTCTTTCTTCGAGATGCTGAAGTCGTGCGGTGCAGACGATATGGTGACTAAAGGCTTCTTGGCTGCTTTCAAATCTGTAAACTGGCTCAAAAGTTTGAAAGATAAAGTTGGTGTGTTTAAGAAAGAAATAGACCAGACAGCATTTCTAGATGACTATCTATCCACTTTTGCTGAAAACTCAGTTTATGAGAATGACATAATCACTAAGATTATTCGTGATAATATTAAAGCTTATCAGGAGAAATATGGAAAACGGGTAGTTTTAGTGATAGAGGATATGGATAGGCTTGATCCTGCACATCTCTTTCGTATCATGAATGTCTTTTCTGCTCACATGGATTATGGCTATCGCAGTTTGCAACCAATCAACAATACGCTTGTTGGCAATAAATTTGGGGTAAGTAATGTCGTATTTGTGATGCATGAGAAAAATACGGAGGCTCTATTTCATCATTTCTATGGAGAATGTGCTGATTATGATGGTTATATGTCTAAATTCTATAACAAGGACATTTTTCGTTTCTCTTTAGCTGAAGAAAAGGAAAAATATGCATTGGCACTTATTTCAGAAGAAACTGGATTAGGAGAGAAACGAATCAAGGAGTATTTTGATAAGGGGTTCTTGGCAGCTAAGACTATGCGTCAGATAATCTTTGCTATGGATAAGATAGAAGAACAATTTTACTCTATAAGGGTTAAGGAGGATATAAGACCAAATCCTCAAATTCTGAAACTTATAGTCATAGCCAAGAGATTAGGTATTAGCAATGATAAAATAATTTCTGTAGTTGTTAATCATTTTAAAGATCTGGATAGATTTTATGTAGATAGACTCCTTCCTTTGCTTGCTCGAAATCCAAGAACAGGAGAATTGGAGCAAGTTTATGTAATAAATCGACAACACGGAGACTGCTATATAGCTGTTACTGATATTCATAATGACGGAATGTGTAATCCGTCTATAATGACAGCCTTTGCTGTGTCAGATGCTGATAGAGAAATAAAGCAAAGGACAATGAGTATGTTGCATTTGTTAGGTTATTAAAATTTCAAGGTATGATTACAAAACGGCAATATTCTATAAGAGCCAGCTCTTATGTAATTAATCTTTTAGGTGAAGAGCTAATTGGTAGTGATAGTTTGGCTTTATTTGAATTGGTCAAGAATTCTTATGATGCAGATTCTCCGGATGTTATCATATACCTTAATGATATTTTGTCAAAAAATGGTGAGATTATCATTGAGGACTCTGGTAATGGGATGACACCGGAAGTGATAGAGAAAGCTTGGCTTACGATTGGTACTGATTACAAACGTAAGGAATTGAAAATTAGCCCGATTTACCATCGTGTTTCTATGGGAAATAAAGGTGTAGGGCGTTTGGCAGTTCATCGGTTAGCTCATAAGATTAAAGTGGAAACACAAGCTAGAGGGGACTTCTTTGGCTCAGAATTGACTATAAATTGGGATAAACTGGTTAATGCAGGAACTCATCTTGAGGATTTAGGTGTATCTGTTGAGCATGGATTAGTTGATTTAATAAAGGGAGGACATGGTACAAGAATCACTTTGTCGGACCTAAAAAATCATAATTGGAATGCTACTAAAGTAAAAGGGCTTGTAGGTAAATTACAAGGCATCATCAACCCGTTTAAGCCGAAAGATGATTTTGAAATTATTATCAAATCAAATGATGATAAGGTTCAGGGGTGGATAGATTCTGTAATCCCATCCTCTAAGTTTTTTGCGAATAGTCTTTATCGCTTTGATTTTAAACTGACACCAAGTAGTGAACAGGATGAAGATATCGTATCTTTTCTTTGGAAATATACATTCAATCCTGTTAATATGCCTTCTGATAGTAAAGTCTTGCCTAGGGTAATGGAAAGAAATGAAGGTTTGATGATTGATGGCAAAACATTTATCAATTATGATAGAGACGCTGTTGAAAAGTTTTATTTGAAAAATAAATTATTGAAGGATTTTGGTACAATTGAAGGCTGTCTTTATGGCTTTTCTAGTGAAGGAAAAATCTTAGATTTAATTTATGGTGCAGGTAAAAGAGAACTTTTGAAGAGTTATTTGTTGCAGAATGGTGGAGTAAAAATTTTTAGAGATGGTATCCGAGTTTATAATTATGGTGAACCGAATGACGACTGGTTGGGTATTAATCAAAATCGTGTGAGGAGAATGGGAAATCATTTCTCGAAAAATCAGATTATTGGCGGTATCAGTTTAAACTTGGAAGATACCAAAAAGTCGTTGATTGAAAAAACCAATCGCGAAGGATTTATTGAAAGCGATAGCTTTGAATTGTTTACCCTTATTATAAAGTCTGTATATTCGTATTTTGAGAAGTGTGCTATTTCTGATCGAGAAAAATTGTTAGCTTTTACAGATAAAACTTCAGTGACGAAGAAAATAGGTTTTTCTGAAACGATACAAGAGTTAGAGAAAAAGCTGGAAGCTAAGAACTTGACAAAGGAATTTTCTGCTTTAGTAGGAAGAGTAAAGAAGGACTATGATAATATGCGCAACGTTATGCTTAATTCGGGTATGAATGGCTTGAATCTCACGATAGTCTTCCATGAGGTGGAAAGAGAAATGGGGTTCATTAGTCATGATATCATGAAAAAAGGCTGTGACTTGGATAGTATCAGACTGCGTATAAAAAGTCTGATGGAATTAATAGAAAAGTTCATGCCTTTAATGCGCAATAGCAAAAATGCCACGGTGTTAGCTTCTAAATTTGCAGAACGAGTAGCAAGAATCCATGAAACAAGATTTCGTTATCATAAGGTTCTTTTTTCAAATCGCTTCACGGATGAAAAATCTACTGATTTTCAAATTACAGGACCTGCAGGCATGATTATGAGTGCGTTGTCTAATATCGTAGATAATGCCATTTTTTGGTCTCGTGAAAGAAGAGCAAAAGATGGAGATGAATTTAAGCCTGCTGTGATGGTAGCCCCTGATTTAGTTCATTTTGATGGGCCGGCAATTATCGTTGCTGATAACGGATGTGGGTTTCAAATGGATGAAGATGAAATGATATTGCCATTTAGAAGTCTCAAGCAGAATGGTATGGGTATCGGGCTTTATTATACAAGTTTGGTGATGGAAATAGTTGGTGGAAAATTATTATTTCCTGCTATCGATTCATTAGATTTACCTCCTGTATATAATGGAGCTTGTGTGGCTATGGTCTTTTCTAATAGTAATAAAAATAAGAAGGTATAATATGTTAGAAACAAATAATAATATTATTATTGTTGATGATAATGAACAGCACCTTAATTATTTAGCAAATGTTTTTTGTCATTATGGTATTGGATGTCGAACTTTTCTCTATGACGAATTTAATATTATTCAAGAGCCTCTAGAAAATGTAAAGTTGGCATTTTTTGATATTACTCTGACTGATGCCGGTGATGAAAATGCTCAGATGGCTGTGCTTAGAGATGCGTTAAAGTCTTATATTTCTCTTAAGAACAAAGCTTTTGCTTTAGTGTTTTGGACAAGTAATCCCGAGTATAAGGAGCAATTTGTTGAGTTTGTTAATCGCTCGGAAGATAAGGAGGAAGTTCCGAAACCTCTGAGTATTGAGGTTATTGACAAAATACAGTTCCTTGATAATATAGATGGAATTCAAGAACGGTTATCTGAATTGATGGATGAAAAAATAATCAAATGTGTATTCTCTTTTGATTCCGAATTAAAGCAAGCTTCAGAAAAAAGTCTTAATGAGGTCCTTGATTTGATAGAGTTTCCTGATGAATGGGGGAAAAATGAACAGTTCGTGGAAAATATAAGAGATGTCTTTGCTTTAATAGCAATGGAGACATTTGGAAACAAACGTGGTACGAAAGAACCGGATCTGGCTATAAAAGAAGCTTTTGGACCTTTATTCTTGCACCATTTGTGTGATATACCTTCAACAGTATGGAAGGATTTCTTTAGCGGGAAAAACATATCAAAAATTCATGATTTTCCAGGTGTAGGAATAGCAGCTAAGTTGAATACAATCTTTCATTTGGATACTTCCGACAAGGAACCAGATTCAAGAGGAAGTGTAAGAAAAATCCTTATGGATGATACAGCTAATGATGAATTGTTCAAAAGTATTGTTGGTTATGATATCAATGCTTGGATAAATGAAGTTCTGCTAAAAAATACAAAGTATCAGGGCAAAGTTAAAGAGTTGATAGCGGTGGAAATCAGCGCTGCATGTGATTATTCTAATATGAAGAAAAGAACTCACCAGTATTTACTTGGGGTGATTGTACCAAAATCAATCCAGGAACAAGTGGTCGGTCCATTATTGGGTGATGCTTTCTTTGATTTGCCGTTTAGCTTTATGTATGATAACGAAGAGTGCCATCTGTTTTTGCATTTTAATTACTTAATTTCAGAGGAAGAAAAAACAGCCGTATTCAAACTCTTAGGAAATCGTTTGTTTTCTTTGAAAAATGAAGTGATGAATATGATTGGTGATAAACATGCCAGACATATAGCAAGAATAGGTATTAATAGTTTTAGATAGATCGAATATGAAACGAACATTGATTGTTGCAACGACCTCGTACGCAGGTATGGGACCGTATGTAAGTGAGATAGTAAATACATTTTCTCCAGAGGATGATGTATATTTCCTCCTTTATGATTATGAAGATAATTTTTTTCAGATAAACATAAAGAATGAATTGAAATCTCATTGTACGTTCTACAAGAAGGCTAATTCTAGTTGGAATAAACTAAAGTCTATGCTTTTGGGGGACAAGGAGTTTTCCAATCTTGTTTTAGAGTTATGTAGAATTAAAAGTATTAGAGTTGTGCATTATATTTGTGACCCCGCTCCATGTTCGACTGCAAAGATACTGGAAAATAAAGGTATTAGAGTGGTTGGCACAGTACATGATTTGGAAGCACATGAGGCAAAGAAAGCACCTCACAAGATGCTGAGAGCCTGGATAAATGAAAAGCAAAGACGCAAAAATACTAATTACGGAAAAGTTCTGGTAACTAATGGTAAGGCACAGTATGAAAAGTTGCTGAGTATGTATCCCAATAAAGAGCTTTATTACCATTCTTTTCCTTCTTTAGTAACACTTGAAATAGAAAAAGGTACCGAGTACCCTCCAGAACTAGCTAATTTGGATAAACCATATATTTTGTTCTTTGGTAGAATTGAAGAGTATAAGGGAATTTCCTACTTATATGAGGCTTTCGTGAATACTCCTCTACTGAACGAGTATTACTATTTGGTTATTGCTGGAAAGGGGGAAATCGGATTTGAACGAAACAAAAATGAGAAAAATGTCATTTGGATACAACGTTATGTTAAGGATACAGAGCTTAAAGCTATGTATCTAAATGCAAAGTGTGTTGTATATCCTTATATCTCTGCTACACAATCTGGAGTTCTTTCCATTGCTTACTATTACCAGACTCCAGTGTTAGCTAGCGATGTCCCGTTTTTTAAAGAGAATATTGAAAAAACAGGTGCAGGCCTTCTGTTTCAAAATCGTAATGTCGAAGATTTAAAAGAAAAACTTCTAGTTCTGTTAGCACAAGATGTGTCTATGATGAAAGAGAAGGAACTTGAATGCTATAAGAAAAATTATCAAACATCTTTGATAAAAGATAAGTTGTTAGAAATATATCAAAAATAATAGTTATGACAATAAAGGAATTTTATAATTGGGCTTTCATCTGTGGAGATTGGCAGATAGCCTATAGAAAACGAACGGATAAATCGGATTTTTATGAAGATAGTTTTATCAAAATTCCTAATACAGATAGATATTGGTTTGCTGATCCTATGTTGTTCGCTGATAATGGAAATACATATCTTTTTGTGGAAGCTTTTGATAAAAAGACATATAAGGGAAATATCGGATTCTTTACAATTCAGAACAATAAGGTCTCTGATTTCGAATTGCTGATAGACAATAATTTTCATATGTCATATCCAATGGTTTGGAGAAGTGAGCAAAATGAATATTTTATGATTCCTGAATCCGAAGAGAATGGAACGGTTGATTTGTATCAGTCTGAGGCCTTTCCGAGAAGATGGAAACGACTAAAAACATTAGTAGCTGGAGTTCATTATGCAGACACAACTCTTTTGAATTTGAATGGCAAGAAATACCTATTCACCTACCATGATAAAAAAGTGTCATGGGAATTGTTGATTTATGAATTTGATGCCAAATCAAAATCCGTAAGTTTGATTCAAACATTGAGTTATGATAAGAATGCTTGTCGCCCTGCAGGTAAATTCTTTATTGATGAAAAGGGGCGCTTATGTCGTCCCGTACAAAATTGTCAGAAAGGTTATGGCAATGGTATATTCATCTATGAAGTGAAGTTTGATGGAGAAAAATTTTCTGAGCAAGTCATTTCTGAATTTGATAACAGTAAGATTAAGATTGATGGAGTCTGTGGTGTTGATAATTTTCATACCTATACTATGACAGATGAGTATGAGGTCATAGATTTTATTCATCTTAAATTTAAGCTTTTGAAAAAGTTTTTCTGGCAAATACGCAAGTATAAAAGATGGAAGCGCCATCACTAAAAGCGTGTATTCTATATCTTGATTACATTAATGTTCTGGGTTTATGATAAAAAACGTTAGACTTAAGGTGTTCTTGCAGAACACTGTATTCTCTGCCTTTTCTTTGCTGAATCAACGAAAGAAGCATGACAAGAAGAAAATTATGCTATATTCTAATATGGGATTTAGAGACAATGTAAAGGCTTTATATGATTATTTGATAGAGAATGGGTATAATCAAAAGTATCAAATCGTATGTAGTACTAATGATTATAATAAATTTTTAAGTCATGTTCCTTCTAATGTAAAATTCATTAGTAATGTTCAAGGAATAAAAGAATTCTTGTCAGCAGGATTTGTCTACTATTGTTTTGGCAAACTTCCAATTTTTCATGGGAAAGACCAAAAGGTGGTTCAGATGTGGCATGGCAGTGCTTTTAAAGCACCTGATGAAGGAATGTTGAAAGGTCATTCCTTTGATAAGCCATATTATACGAATGTATTTTCTTCATCTAAGCATTTTGCCCCGATTTTTAGTTATTGTTTCTCTATACCAGTAGAGCAAGTAACAATATGTGGTCAGCCTAGGTGTGATGCTCTTTATAAGGGGAATCCACACTATGATTTTGGTGACTATCGAAAATTGGTATTATGGGCTCCTACTTTTAGAAAATCCTCAGTTACGGGATATAGTGATTCAAATACAAGTAATAGTCTTGTTCCTGTATTGGATTCTAAAGATTTTGGTGAAATAAATGAGAAGCTTCGTGATTTAGGGATTAAGGTTGTGGTAAAACTTCATCCTCTTCAAGATTTAGACCAATATAAGACAATGGATTTAGATCATTTCGTGCTGCTCAGTCACCAGGAATTTGTGAGAAGAAAGATGGATTTATATAAGTTTATGGCGCAGTCTGATGCTCTTATTACTGATTATTCTTCTATCTTTATAGATTATCTGTTGCTTGACAGACCTATAGCATTTACAGAAGATGACATGGATGACTATACTCGTGGATTTGTTTTTGACAATCCTAAATCTTATCAACCTGGTTTTAGAATAAAAACAAAAGAGGATTTCTTGGCTTTTGCTGAGAGTTTGGTCAATGGGGATGATGATTATAAAAGTGAGCGAAAAAGAGTAATGGCTCTAGCAAATGATTATCATGATGGCAAGTTTTGTAAAAGAGCTCTCGAATGTGTTGGTATTAACTTGTAAAAAATATATTTGGTATGAAGAATATAGCAGTAATCTTTGCAGGTGGATCTGGTACTCGAATGAATACTAAGAGCCGTCCTAAGCAATTTCTTGAATTGAATGGTAAACCAATACTGATTTATACATTGGAGTTATTTGATAATCATCCTGATATAGATGCAATTATTTGTGTCTGTTTGAATTCATGGATTCCATTCTTAGAGAAAATGCTGAAGAAGTTTGAAATTAATAAAGTAGTTAAGATTGTTCCCGGTGGAACTTCAGGTCAAAATTCGATTTACCATGGCCTTTGTGCTGCAGAGGAATATATAAAGTCGTATGGGGAGGATGATGCTATTGTACTCATTCATGATGGAGTTAGACCTTTAATTACAGAGGAAACGGTAACAGATAACATCGGAAAAGTTAAAGAGGAAGGAAGCTGCATAACTTGTGTTCCTGCCATCGAAACATTTATTGTTAAAAAAGAAGACGGAAATTTGCAAATACCAAAACGTGCTGATTCGCTTATCGCAAGAGCTCCTCAATCTTTTCATTTGAAGGATATTATTGGGGCTCATAGAAAAAGTATAGAACAGAAGTTGCCTGATTTCATAGATAGTTGTTCAATGATGAGTTACTTTGGCTACAAATTAGGCCTGATTATTGGTCCTATGGAGAATATAAAGATAACAACACCTACCGATTATTTTATATTTAGAGCAATGGTTCAAGTACATGAAAATCAACAAATTTTTGGATATTAAAAATATGAATACGCATATATTAAACGAAGATATTAACGATTTTGTTAAAGAATGTACCTATTGGGAGAAATTCAAGAACAAAAGTGTTGCAGTAACAGGAGCTACAGGTTTAATAGGCTCCATTTTAGTTAAATGTCTAGATGTATTAAATGTTAAATACAATCTGGATATGGCCATCTTTTGCATCGTTAGAAATACGGATAAGGCTAGGGACATGTTTGCCTCTTTCTCCTCTGTAAATATAGTGTCTATTAATGACTTTTTGTCTACAGATTCAATATGGATAGAAGGAAAATTGAATTATCTAATTCATGCTGCTGCTCCAACATCATCGACATTTTTTGCAAATAATCCTGTTGAGACCTTTGATGGAGTCGTTGAAATGACTAAAAATGTTCTTGCACTTTCACATAAAATGCATGTTGATAGCCTCGTTTACTTATCTTCTTTAGAGGTTTATGGTGAAATCTTAGATGATACTGATTTTGTTACCGAAGATAAGCAGGGATATATTAATCCTTTGAGTGCAAGAAGTAGTTATTCTATGGGTAAAAGAGCTGCAGAATGTCTGTGTTATTCTTATTTCTCAGAGTATCAACTTCCTATAAAAATTGCAAGATTGGGGCAAACTTTTGGTGCCGGAGTGTCGCCAGAAGATAAAAGAGTCTTTGCTTATATTGCGAGATCAGCTATTGCAAGAAAAGATGTACGTCTTAATACACCAGGTTTGGTCAAGCACAACTATTGTTATACAATAGATGCAATAGATGCCATATTGAGAATTTTACTTTTAGGTGAGAATGGAGAAGCCTATAATGTGGCGAATGAAGACACTTATATTTCTGTAAGAGATATGGCAGAAATGGTGTTGGATGCTTTCTCGCCAAGCAATAAGGTTTTGGTGGAGACGGGAGATAGTAGTATTTATCCTCCAACAACGAAAGTTAAGATGAAAACAGATAAGTTGGAATCTTTGGGATGGACACCAAGATATGATTTGAAACATATGTTTGAACGTTTAATCGAAAGTCTAAAATTATAATGAAAAGAATACTAGTCATAATAACAACAGCTTTTACTGCTACTGGAGGTTTGGCATCTGTAATGTTAAACTATTATAGAAGTCTTGATAAGAAAGGGCTTCAAATAGATTTTGCATCAACTAATACCATTACTCCAGACTTGAATGACGAAATTAAAAAAAACGGTAGCAAATATTATCAGCTTCCCAAAAGAAAAAATATCATTAGATATTGGAAAGCAGTTAAGTGTTTGTCGAGAAATTATGATGTTGTTCATTTACATGCCAATAGTTCTACTGCCGTAATAGAACTCTCTGCAGCAAAAAATGCAGGGGTTCCTAAACGCATTCACCACAATCATACGAGCAAAACACAGCATCCATTTATTAATGCGCTATTACATCCGATGTTTATGCATTCATTTACCGATGCAATCGCTTGTTCTCAATTGGCTGGAGATTGGTTATTTGGAAAGAATAACTATAAGATTTTGAGAAATGCAATAAATATTGCTAAGTTTGAATATAATAATGATGCACGTGTACTTATAAGAAATGAGTTTGGCATAAAAGAAGAGGATTTTGTTGTTGGGCATATAGGCAAATTCATGGATGCAAAGAATCATGAGTTTTTGATAAAGGTATTTGCTGAATACCATTTGAAGCATTCTAATTCCAAATTGCTTCTTGTTGGTGATGGCGAATGGCGTTCGAAAGTAGAAACTTGGGTCGCTGATAGTGGCTGTGCTGATTCTATAATTCTAGCAGGTTTACGTTCTGATATTCCAGCTATTGTTCAAGCCATGGATATTTTTGTTTTTCCATCGATATATGAAGGCATGCCATTAACAGTGCTTGAGGCTCAGGCTTCTGGTCTTCCATGTTTGATATCATCTAATGTGACTAGTGATGTTAATATTGGTCAAGATGTAAAGATGAAGGATTTGACTGATGGGGTTAAGGATTGGGCAGACTCAATAGATTCTTTCGATTATGCAATAAGCCGTGAGGTAAGATGCCATAATAATTATGAGCTGATTACAAAAGCTGGGTATAACATAGAGAATGAAGCAAATGAATTGCTGAAGATTTATAATAGTTAGATCTGCAAAAGATAATGAGCATATTGGTAGATAAAATATTATCAACGGAAAACTATTCCGTCAATCAGATATTTGGGACAAAGGGTAAGGTTTAAACTTACCTCAATCCAGTATCTTATCTTACAGCTCTGGATAATAAAAAGCTGTTTGGTAAGATGGATGGTTATATGGTAGCCGAGAAGCACGGCTAGCTTCTTGTCTGCTCATTGAAAGAAGAACTGAAGTTTAATGAATTTGGAAAATAGTGAATAAGATAATGAATCATAGAAGATTGGATGTAGTGGATTTCCTTCGTGGCTTTTCCATATTTACGATAGTTTTAATGCATCTTGTGCAGAGTTATTCGTTACCTGGTTTCTTGCAAAAGGCATCTTCATTGGGTGGTGCTGGTGTTCATGTATTTATATTGTGTAGCGGATTTGGATTATATCTGTCTTCACTATATAAACCATTGACTTATGGGCGATTCTTGAATAGAAGATTCTCTAAGGTTTATATACCTTATCTTATAGTAGTAATCATAAGTGCGTTGTACTTTGGGGTGGTATGTGGACAAGATGTGCTTAACCCTTTGTTAGGTTCAGTCTTTCTTTACAAAATGTTTGTTCCTTCTTTGGAGGGTGCTTTTGGTGTTCAGATGTGGTTTGTGTCAACAATTATCCAGTTTTATCTATTTTGGCCTTTAATAGTAAGGCTGTTTAGAGTGGATATGGGGGGGCGAATCTCATTACTTATCAGTCTTATATGGGCAACAATTACTGCTTGTTTAGGAATAGACGATGAGAGAATTTGGAATAGCTTCTTTTTGCAATATCTTTGGGAGTTTGTCTTAGGTATGTGGTTGGCAAAAATATACTTTGAACATCCTGAGAAAATCAAAATGCCGAAATTTAGTATTTTATTGGTTGCAATGATTGTTGGGTTGGGGTTGACTGGTGTAGCAGGTATTGTTGGTGGATTCTGGAAATCATATAACGATATCCCTTCGCTGGTTGGATATATGTCTATGGCTCTCATTGTTTATAAATTGGGTATCAATTGGATTAATCGTTTCTTCCAATATACTAACAAGGTATCGTATGAGTGGTATCTTATCCATATACTGATATTTAGTATTTACTTCAAATTTGCAAGAGGCATATTGCCTTTTTATGCAGATTGGGTAGTACTGATGTTCGTATCGTATGTTGTGGCTATGGGGTATCATAAGGTTTTGAAGAAGGTATAGTATCTGCCAGTATGAATGCAATAACTGAGTGGTTCATGCAGCCGATGAAAGCAAGGTAGTAGTTCAAGGCTTGGATGGCTATATCGTAGCCGAGAAGAATGGACAACTGCTTGTTTGTTCTTTGAAAGAGGAACAGAGGATTAAAGAGTTTGGGAAATAAATGGCAATAGCAGTGTATCGGTACCAGGCGTAGCGGTACAATCTTCCGAAGCTGTTATTCGGATGGCTGCGGTATGTGTATTAAATAATTTTTCGATTATGTCTTTATTGTAAGTTATCCTCTTTTTCAATGAGTGATGTTTCATATGGAGTGTTTTAATCTAATATATAGACTTTTAGTACTGTTTAGTATAACCTTGGCTCTTATTGGTATATGGCAAAGTTGGGATAAGTTCTATCTATTCTTATTGTTATTTACTACCTGCTTGTTGCTATGTGGGCGATGGGTGAGAGCCATGTATGCTAAGTTTGTGTATTGTTGCCAATGGATGAGAGGGAGGGTTGTGACTTCCTTTCGTACCTTAGTTACCAAGGCTTCGAACTATTTGGCAAGGAAAATACAAAAGTGGGAACTAAGCGATACTATGCCTTCTTTGCTTTTGTTATCACCAAAAGCGGATGTTGAGGCTCACAAGGAGTATATTCGACGATTAAAGGCTGCCATTGATAATTCAGATGTTCACAATATAGCCCTATCTGGTGCTTATGGGGCTGGTAAAAGTTCCATCCTGAAAACGTTCAAGGCTTGTTTTACAGACTATAAAACAGTATATGTGTCGCTTGCTTCATTTGGTGAAGAAGGAGGTAATGAAGACAAGGATGAGAATCGGTTGGAGTATAGAATCCTACAACAGTTATTTTACCAGGTTAAGATGTCAGACATCTCTGAGTCTCGCTTTGGGAGAATTGAGCGTACGAGTCTTGGAGCTAAAATCTTGTGGACATTGCTGCTTTGCTTGATGGCTGCAAGTTATGTATGCCTGTTTAAGGCAGAATGGTTGCAAAAATTGCTTCCTAAAGTAAGTTCTGTCTTTAAACAAGAGTACATTAATGTCATATCCTTAGCAGTACTTGTGTTGGGGCTGGCTTTCTTGGTATTCAAATTGGTACATTTTCTGAAAAGATTAGGGCTAAAGAATCTGGGTGTAAATGTAAGTTCTGCCAGTTTGGAGGTAGAGGATAAGAAGAATGTAACGGCAATGAATCGTTATTTGGATGAAATCCTGTATCTCTTCCAAAGGAAGAAATATGAGGTGGTATTCTTTGAAGACCTCGACCGATTTGGGGATATTCGCATTTTTACGAAGCTGAGAGAACTCAACCAACTTCTCAATCAATCGGAGGAAATCAACAGAAGGGTGGTTTTTGTTTATGCATTATGCGATGATGTGTTTGGCTGCCCTGAGGACAGAACGAAGTTCTTTGACTATATCATTCCTGTGATTCCGTATGTGAATGTCTCAAACTCTGGCGATTTGTTTAAGAGAAGCTTTATGGCATTGCAATTACCAAAGGATAGTCTCTCTACCGAATTCCTGACAGACATTTCGCATTTTGTCAATGATACGAGGGTTTTGAAAAATATCGTCAATGAGTTCACGCTTTACCATCAAGTGCTTGATGCAAAGCTCGACTTGCAGCATTTGTTGGCTATCATCCTTTATAAAAACCTATATCCGAAAGACTTTTGCTTGCTGCATCAAGGTAAGGGTATGTTGTATGATGTGTTTGCTTCTGTGGCTTTGCTAAAGAAAGAAAAGAGAAATCTTATACAGGCACGTATTAGGAAAGTAAATGATGAGGTGAAGAAAATAAATGATGAAATTCTTGAGAATATAAGTGAATTGAATGCATTGGTAGTTGCGTGTTTTCTCAGACAAATCCCTGGAAGAGATAAATATCCAAAAGATTTTAATGGTCATGATGTTTCTGTAGAGCAACTTTTTTCTGACGATTATGTATCCTTGATTCTACAAGGAAAAATGGGGTATCCTTCTTTAAATGGAAGATGTTGGCCTATAAGTAGAGAACAGATGTTGCAAGCCTTGGGTGAGGATTTCGATTATGAAAAGCGCAAGGAGGTGATTGAGAAGAAAAACGATGGCGAATTGGATAGATTGTACAATGAGCGTAATCGTTTGGATAATAAATTGACTTATCTTGAGAATTTCCAATTGCATGATTTAGTGGACAATGTACAAGGTGTATTTGCTTATGTTGAGGCATATCAGCAGCTGGATGATAAAAGAAAATCGGAATATGATATTCTTGGCTATCTATTGAAAGAAGGATATATTGATGAAGACTATTTCTACTATATCTCAATATTCCAAGAGGGTAGAATGACCCCACAAGACCATGAATTCATAATGTCTGTAAAATTTGATAAACCGAAGGGATATGGTTACAAGTTGACGGAAGTAGAAACAATTGTAACATACTTGAAAAATACGGATTATAACAAACCTGCCATCGTAAATTTCTATTTGCTCCAATTCTTACTGGAGAAGGAGGAGACATACGCCAATCAATGTTATATGTTCTTCGCTACATTGTTGCAAACAGAAGGCTTGGACGCTATATATGATTATGTTCGGCTTTACGGAAGCGTTTCTGTTTTTGTGAGAAGATTAGCTGGCTTTCATATAGGGCTTGTGGATGAACTGTTTGCGGATAAAACTCATTCCCTTCAAGATAAACTGCAGATGATGGCTTTGATATTTGCTCATGCAGAGATTGATGACATTAGGAGGATAAATGAAGCCCATCCTATCGGGGAACATCTGAATGACATTGATGAATATTGGGAAGCTTTTGCTTTGTGTGACGAAAATAAGGCTTTGGGCATATTAGATGCAATTTGTTTGAAAGTAAAGACGTTGAAGGATGGAAATACGTCTCTTTGCACTCGATTTCTGGAGCATATTTGTGAATCAAGAATGTTCCAGTTAAACTTGAACAACATAAGGTTTGTTGCAGAAAAGAATGGCTTGGATTTTGGAGACCAGGAAGTTTCAGTATACTCTAGCATTTTGAATGGTAATCTTCAAATTTTGAAAGAGTATGTTCAAGATGATATAAATGAGTTTGCCGAGAACGTGGTTAAGGAGAAATATGAAAACTTTGTATCAGAAGAGGAAGTTATAGGATTGTTGAAAAATAAACATGTAAAATATGGAACAAAAATAGATTTAATATACCACAAGGACTTCTTGGTAAAGGATGGTAAAGAAATGGATCCTGATTTATTGACATTTTTAATTGATACAGACAAAATTTTAGCCAACCTGGACAATGTAAAAACATATTATACTTCGGAAGATAATAAGTTTTCGAAAGAGCTCGTAGACTTCATGAATAGGCATCGGGCTGAGATAGCAGATGATATTAAGAGTAAAACGGAAATAGAAACAGGTTATGACATACTTTTACCAGCCATTATCACGGAAACATGTCTAAATAAAGACTTCGCTTATGCAATCTTTGACAATCCTTTCTTGGTAGAAATCTGGAAAAAGCAGGTTTCTCTCTTGAATGAAGAACAGTTGTTCTATGTGTTAAGGAAAAAATATGTCTCAGTTGATTATATGAATTCGAAGGTGGCTAATCGCTTTTTGCATTATTATATGGAAGATGATTCTGAGTTTAATTATGGTTTGTTTATCAAATCGTTGGAAGATTCTGAGGATGAGGTCCTGAAGGCGATGGTATCTGCTAAGTGTATTGCGAAAAGGATGTTGCACTTCAAGGAAATTCCTCATTGTCTGACGGCAATGGGAGATTCTTTTGAAAAATTCAAAAGGGTTGGTGATAATGTGAAAATTCCTAATGTTGACGGATATAAGGAGTTGGTTGATGCTTTGCATTCAGTCAAGTATTTAGGAAAGGTGGTACCGATGGGTAAAGAGATTTCTGTAAGGGTTCTAAAACATTGATGAAAATGAGCATATTAGTTGATAAAATATTGTCAACGGAAAATTCTTCCGTTCATCAGATATTTGAAACAAAAGGTAAGGTTTATACTTACCTCAATCCTGTATCTTATCTTACAGCTTTGGATAATAAGGAGCTGTTTGGTAAGATGGATGGTATTTTTGCCGATGGTGGCTTACTGGTGAAAGCTATTAAGTTGGTTTATGGCAAGCAGGTGTCCCGAAGAAGTTTTGATATGACTTCGATGGCACCGGAGTTGTTCTCGTATGCAGAGGAACATGGAAAGACCATCTATATTGTGGCTTCTAAGCAGGAGCAGGTAGAGAAGGCTGTAGAGATATTCCGTGAGCGGTATCCAAAGGTGAAGTTTGAATCTATTATATGAATTTGTTAAATACTGAGCAGACACAAAATGAAAAACAAGCGAAATAGGATATTCTTTAATGGGACAGACTTGTTGTCAACATTGTTCTTGCGGGAAAATATTATAGATATATTTGTTTCCATAGGACTACTTTTGCTGTTACTAGAAAATTTAGAAATAGTGCAAACTTTTATTTTTAGATATTCAAGTAACTACTTTTATGTCATTGAGAATCAATTGTATGGAAATAAAATACTGAATGTTTGGTTTACTGTTATTCTCATTTATGGTGGAATAACTGTCTGCTATAAATTAAAAGAGAATCAGCATGTTTCTTTATTTAGATTAGTGTGCTATTTGATAGGATTCATTTTGCTGTTTTATAGAAATAAATTCTATTTCATAGATAGTGCAATTCCTTTGGCTAGTTATAGCTTTTTGTGTGAAATATTCTTGTTGTTATTTTTTGTTTTAGATGTGAGTAAGTGTTATGTACCACATACTGCGAAAAAACTCTATCAAAAGGGATTTGTAAATACTGAAACTCCTATTGATAATTTGAACCCAATCAGAGAAGCGTATGCAAAAAGTTTGGTTAGTCAACTACTGAATGTAGATACCACCAAAGAAGCTTTCTCTGTTTCTATCTGTGGAAAATGGGGTTCTGGTAAGACAACATTTTTACATAATTTACGTAATGCCATAGGTGAAACTGCTTATTATGTGGAATTTAATCCATGGAATTGCCAAACGCCCAATCAGATTATAAGTGATTTTTTCGAAGAACTGAATGATAGCCTTGCGCCTTTCTATGGTCCTATCGAAATACGTCTTGCTAACTATGTACGGGAGTTGATGGATGGAACGAACATGGTGAGTGATTTTGTGTTTAAAAAGATATTTAGAATAGATGGCTCCTTAGAAAAATTAAAAAATGATATCAGTAATGAACTGTTACATTTGAAGAAAAAGGTATTCGTTGTAATTGATGATGTGGATAGATTGGATAAAGATGAGGTCTTTGAAGTCTTGAGACTAGTACGAAATACTGCAAAGTTTTGCAATATCATATTTATTGTATCTATGGATGAAAAATATGTTATCGAGCAGCTTGGGAAAAAAGGTATTTTAGATGGAAAATTATATTTAGAAAAGATTTTCCCATTGGTTGTAAAACTTCCTAAGATAGACACTTTTGAACTTTTGGATAGCTTCAAGCATGATTTGCGTTTAATGGGGTCTCCTGTGAAAGATATAAATTCAATGTTTACTAAGTTGAACGAACAGGAATATCAAGTCTTAGAAAATGCTATTGTCACATTTAGAAAAGGAAAAATGTTTGCTCGTCAATTGGCTGCATCCATGGCTTTCTTGAATAATTCTTTGGGAATCCATCAATATGTCTTAAAAGATTTGATGTTCATTGAACTTTTGAAGTTTATCGATGATGAGAAGTATCAACAAATAGCAAACTCACCAACTGTAATTCTTAGAGTAGAGTCTTTGAAGTCTAATGGGCAAAAGGTATATCGCTATGATGGAGACTGTAAATCTTTATCGAATAAAATTTTGGTAATCTTGTTCGGCAGTATTAATGAATATTGGGTAAAGAGAGGAGCAATACAAACTTGTGATTCTTTTCTGAATTATTTTTGCTATGGTAACATTGCGGAACAGGTGTCTCGTTTGGAATTTTCGGTAATGTTGAAGTCTTCCCTAAATGAATTTGCTTTAGATGGGGTGAAGAAGATAATGTCCAGTTGGTGTAAGAGTAACAAATGTAGGAAAGATAGTAATAGCATATATGATAAATTTGCTAGTTACGATATTTTTTCATGCCAAGATGACGATATTATTAGAGCATATTTTTATGCATTGCAGTATTGGGTAGAATATGATGATGCTTGTCCTGAATTACATTTAAAAATCTTACGTTATCTTTTAGATGAGAATAATCATTATTCTGTAGATGGAAGTTATTTATGGAAATTGGCTTATAATAGATTTAAAGTTTGGGTTAGCAGAGGAGGTAAACTTGCAGTAAGAATGGCTAAAATACTAGCTCAATTATATGTACCAGAATTTGGGAATCATCTTATTATACAAAACAAAGAAATAAAGCTATTTATGAGAAAAAATGTTGATTTTCTATTAAATCAAAAAAACTGGGATGCTCTTAATATAGTACAAGAAGATGGAAATTTATTGAATATGGTGTTAAGAAATTCTTTAGTAAGTCATGGAAGTGTTACTATAAGTTATGTAAATTCTGTAGCGATAGAATACTTTTCTGAGCAAAGTCGGAAGAGTAATAATTATCATCGATTGAAAGTGTTATTGTTAGATACTCTGAATGATAAAACTTTGACTTCTGATTCCTCAAAGTTACAAGCTGCTCATAGAATTATTTACAATGTGTTTGGCTCTGTTTTTCAAGGAATGGAAGATTTTAAAACTTATTGTGATAAATGTTTTGTAAGATGACAAATAGAGAAACAATTAATAGTGAAAAAATGATATTGTCAGTTCTTATTGATAAGATTTTGGCAACGGAAAAGTCTTCCGTTCATCAGATATTTGAAACAAAGGGTAAGGTTTATACTTACCTCAATCCTGTATCTTATCTCACAGCTTTGGATAATAAGGAGCTGTTTGGCAAGATGGATGGTATATTTGCCGATGGTGGTTTGTTGGTGAAAGCCATCAAGTTGGTTTACGGCAAGTTGGTGACTCGAAGAAGTTTTGACATGACTTCGATGGCACCGGAGTTGTTCTCTTATGCAGAGGAGCATGGAAAAACCATCTATATTGTGGCTTCTAAACAGGAGCAGGTGGAGAAGGCTGTGGAGATATTCCGTGAGCGGTATCCGAAGGTGAAATTTGCGGGTTATCGTAATGGTTACTTTGCTTCGGAAAGCGAAATGGATGTTGAGGCTAAGTATATCGCCAAATTGAATCCCGACTTTCTGATTGTAGGAATGGGAGCCTTGATGCAGGAGAAGTTCCTGCTAAAGGTGAAAAATGCCGGCTATCAGGGTGTCGGATTTACCTGTGGTGGATTTATCCATCAAACTTCCAGGAATGAGATAGATTACTATCCTGCATGGGTGGATAAAACAAATCTCCGCTTTGTTTATCGAATGTGGAAGGAACCTCATACCCGTAAGCGTTATGTGATGGCAGGCTTGCTGTTTCCTGTAAGATTTATCGCAGAAAAAATCTTCGGATAGTCTTGTACAGCCAGTGAATGGGAGTGAAGACTACCGATATGGGAAGTAACATAATGAATAGAAGCGTCGGTATAATATGACCGATGGCTCTTTGTAATTTATCTTTCATGCGTGCAAAAGTACAGCTTTATGTTGAAACAACAAAAGATTTTCTTTGATTTCTTGCGATTTTGCATTGGTTCTGCCAAGGAAATACCTGGTTCTTTGAAGGAGGTGGATTGGAAGGAGATATATGCTATTGCCAAGAAGCAGGCTTTGCTTGGTGTGCTGTTTTATGGTATCCAGCGGTTGCCAAAGGAGTTGGCACCAGAGCAGAAGCTGCTGATGCAATGGATGGTGATGGCGGAAATGATTCGGAAGCAGAATATCAGACTGTTTCAGGATTCCGTAAAAGTTTGCAAGAACTTCGAGAACAAGGGTTTTGCTAACTGTATCTTGAAGGGGCAGGGGAATGCGTTGCTTTATCCTGACCCTTATATGCGAACGC
>ERZ1027181.265-NODE-265-length-26647-cov-12.054829_pt1 | contig 26647 bp, 24 predicted proteins | sample MGYA00519247_ERZ1027181 | MGnify/ENA primary metagenome ERZ1027181 (study PRJEB26926, sample SAMN06164415) | human gut metagenome | biome: ENVO:00009003; feature: ENVO:2100002; material: ENVO:00002003 | host: Homo sapiens | place: USA | collected 2012 ...
TGAAGATGGTGAGCGCAGGGCTTGACATATTGGAGACGAGTGAGGACCCCGAACTGCTTGTGCAGGGTCAGACCAGTCCTACCGTCACCAAGAGCAAACTGTTTGAGGTTAGCTTGGTGGACATTGGAGCCAATGATGATGCCATCGTGCTGCAGAAGGACGGCAAGAAGATTACTCTCGGCAAGGACAGCGAGTGTCCCTTGCCAATGTTGAACAATAATAATCAAAAACAAATGGAACAGAAACAGTACGCCCTGCAGTTGGGCTTGCCGGAAACGGCGACTGATGCGGAGATCACTGCCAAGCTCAGCGAGCTGAATGCCGCTAAGCAAGAGAACGAGAGACTCAAGAAGGAGAAGGAGAGCCTCACGCTTGCCAGTATCACTGCCGTAGTGGAGAAAGCCGTCGGCGAGAAGCGTATCGGCACAGACAAGAAGGACGAGTTCATCAACCTGGGCAAGGAAATTGGGCAGGAGAAGTTGGAGCGCATCCTCTCTGCCATGTCGCCACAGATGAAGCTCAGTGCCGTTGTCGGCCACCATGGTGGTGCTTCAACCCAGCAGCCTGCCACATACAAGAAACTGAGCGATGTGCCGTCGGCAGAACGCCTCACACTCCGCAAAGAGCAGCCCGAGGAGTATAAGCGACTCTACAAGGAGGAGTACGGCATGGCGTGTGAACTTTAAGTAGGTGTTCAAATTTATTTAATACAATCATTAGGTGTCATTTTCACATTTTGAACACCTTACTTAGTACAAACCAATAATACAAAAAGAATGAAAACAATTTTGACCATGATTACGGCTTTGCTGTTCAATGCGTTTACAGGAGCTGTGTTCGGTATGGCTTTGGGCGTGTCGCCCGTGGCAGGTGCAGTGGGTGCCAATGCCATTGCATTAGCTGTGAGCGGTGCAATGCCAGTGGGCGTGGCACGCGCGGGCGTGCTGAAGGAGATTTGGACAGGCGAGTTGGTTAAGAGCCTTCGCCGTGGTTTGGAGGCCACTTGGCTTGATGGTATACCAGATGCTTCAAGCATTGTGGACAATGATGTTATTCACTTGATAGATGTGGGTGTTGACCCCGACGTGCTTGTGAACAACACGACCTATCCGATACCTTTGCAGGCTTTGGAGGACAAGGATATCAGTGTTCAGCTTGACAAGTTCCAGACGAAGGTGACGCCTGTTACCGACGATGAGTTGTATGCCATCAGCTACGACAAGATAGCCCGAGTGAAGGAGAGCCATAGTAATGCCATCAACGATGCGAAGTTTGCGAAGGCAGCCCATGCACTCTGCGCGAAGCAGCATGGTGAGAAGACTCCGGTGTTGAAGACGAGTGGTGAGCGTGATGCTGTGACAGGCCGCTTGAAGATGACGAAGAATGACTTGTTGAGTATGAAACGCGAGATGGACGCCTTGAAGGTGCCAGCCGCTGGTCGTAGACTTGTGCTTTGCTCGGACCATGTGAACGACTTGCTGGAGATGGAACAGAGCTTCCGTGAACAGTATAATATCAACCGTAATGACGGCACGGTAGGCCGCTTGTATGGTTTTGACATATATGAGTTTGCCAACACCCCACTCTATAGCCAGGCTGGTGTGAAGAAGGATTTGGGTAAAGCAGCAGCGGCTGGTGAGTTTCAATGTTCGTTTGCCTTTTACACGAACCGTGTGTTCAAGGCTACAGGCTCTACGAATATGTACTGGAGTCCTGCTGAGAATGACCCCGAATACCAGCGCAACAAGATAAACTTCTGCCACCGCTTTATATGTATGCCCAAGAAGGCTGATGCAGGTGTTGTGATGATGAGCGGCTATAAAGCAGGTGCGTGATGGCGAGAATGAAGTATTTAGTCCTACACTGCACAGCTACGCCAGAAGGCCGTGAGGTAAGCTCGGAGGAGATACGCCACTGGCACACTGACCCGGTAAGCAAGGGTGGGCGTGGCTGGAAGCAGGTAGGCTACACAGACTTGATACACTTGGACGGCAAGGTGGAACGGCTTGTGGCTAACAACGAAGATGCGGAGGTGGACCCTTGGGAAGTGACCAATGGCGCGAAGGGTTACAACAGTGTGAGCCGCCACGTGGTGTATGTTGGTGGTTTGGCCAAGGACGGCAAGAGCGCCAAGGACACGCGCACGCCTGCGCAGCTGAAGGCTATGACGGACTATGTGCGTAACTTCCACGAGCGTTTCCCGCAGATAAAGATTGTAGGTCATTGCGACCTTGCTGGCGTGAAGAAGTCGTGTCCGAGCTTTGATATGGGCAAGTGGCTTCAGTCAATAGGCGTGTATCAATAATAGCGCGTTGGCGGAATTCGTGAACAAGTTGACAAGTTGACGGGTTAACAGGTAAGTTTGCCAAGCTTTTTAAGTTTCCTGTCATTCTGGCTTTAACATAATAAGTGGTGTAAAGCATACTTACTTGTTAACCTGTCAACTTGTTAACCCGTTAACCTGAAATTCCGCCAACGGGTCAACAGTAAAAATATGAATGGCATGAATATCAGTGAAGTTCTGAACGTTCTCCTTGGTGGAGGTTTGGTTGCTACCCTTGTTGCGATAAGCACGCTTCGGGCTACCATAAGGAAAGCGAAAGCGGAATCGATGAAGGCTGAAGCCGATGCCGAGACGGTGCGCATGGACAACACCGAGCATGCCACCCGTATATTGGTAGAGAACATTGTGAAACCATTGAAGGAAGAACTAAATGAGACAAGAAGATGCCTTGATGCCTCGAAGCGCGAGATGGCGCGTCTCAGGAAAGCTATTGACACTGCTAACAGTTGCAAGCATCATGATGATTGCCCCGTTCTTGTTGGGGTGCGCGACAAGCCGAAAAGCGAGCGTGGGCACGGTGGCAAGCGTGAAACTGGAGTGCGCGGACAGCCTGCGGAGCGAGGTTCGACGGATATGGTTGGAGGGGGTTGCGCAGGAGGAGGCGCAGCTGGAGATACCGCTGGCGGAACTGACTAATTTGCCCGAAAAGGCGGCGTTCCGTGCCAAGCGCGGACGTGCCAGCGCAACTGTGGAGAAAAGAGGTGACACCATTGTGGTGTACGCCACTTGTGACAGTCTGCAGCGGCAATGTGAGTACTATGAGCGCCAGATGGCGAGCTACAAGAAAGCATTGGCGCAGCAGAAGAATGAAGCCAGGACGGAAAAGGAACGCAGTTCAAATCCGTGGAAGATGCTTCTTATCGCTTTTATTGCCGGGGTGGCGACCGGCATAGTATTAACAAGGTTTATTATCGGCTGCACTCGGCAATTTAGGAAGGACTAGGAAGGATTAGGCGAGCTAGGAAGGACTAGGAAGGACTGGGCGAGCTAGGAAGGACTAGGAAGGACTAGGAAGAACTAGGAAGAACTAGGAAGGACTGGGAATGACTGGGAAGACTGGGCGAGCTAGTGAACTTGATTGCGCTCGTTGGCACGATAATGGACAATAATAACAAGAAAGATATGGCAAAAAGTGTATTAGACGGAACTAACCTCATACTGGGTGTTGGTGGTAAGGCTTTGGGTTTTTCGACTGGTTGCAAGGTGTCGACGAGTACAGAGACCGGTGAGCGTGTGACCAAGGAGGCTGCAAGTGGTAAATGGAAGGAGAAGTATGTGAAGAGTTATTCGGAGAGTATTTCGGCAGAGGGCTGTGTGCTTACTGATGGTGACAGTGAAACTCCGACCTATGACCAGCTGAAGGAAATGCAGCTTAACGGGGAGCCAGTTGAAGCGAATTATAGCATACGTGATGGTGACAGCCGTAATGGTAAGACGACTGGTGGGTACAAAGGAAAATATATAATTACCTCGCTGGAACTTGATGGCCAGGCAGGTGATGATGCCAAGTACAGTGTTCAGCTGGAGAACTGTGGCCCGGTGACGAAGGTGAATGACGGGCTTAAGGACGTAAAAGTGGAACAGAAACCGAACCCGCAAGGGTAATGTAAAAGTAGGATATGATGATAAAGATAAGATTGAAGGGTAAGGAATATCCTTGTGGCTTTGTTATGGGTGCGTTCCTTATGTTTAAGCGTGAGACGGGCAAGGAAGTGAGCCAGATAAAGCAGGACGACCTTGAGGAGCTGCTGATGCTGATGTGGTGCTGTGTAAAATGTGCGAGCCAGGCCGAAGGTTTGGACTTTGGTCTGGACTTTGAGACCTTTTGCAATAGTATAACGCCTGATGTGCTGAATGAATGGAACGCTCGTGTGGAGCAGTCGGCTGAAAAAAAAAGGACGGTGAAGGTGTAGCCGATCCTGAGATAGAACAATTGCTCGGCATAGCGATGGGGTGCATTGGAATGAGTATGGAAGACTTTAGCCGATGCACCCCTTCGGAGTTTTATGCTACCTGGAGTGCGTGGAATGATGTCCAGCAAAGCTGTGAGCGTAGTGAGTGGGAACGTGTGCGCATGCAGTGCCTTTGCACGTTGCAGCCGTATTCGAAGAAGACGCTTAATGCTTCGGACATTATGTTATTTCCTTGGGAAGAGGATCGGAAGCCGGTGGCTGAGGAAAAGATGGATATGGAAGAAACTCTGCGCAGATACAGGGAGGCAAAGGTTGCGGCGGGTTTGAAATAGCCCTTTATTTGGCTTTGAAAAATTTAATGAGTACAGCGATTTTGGTAACGACATATAAGAATACGGGTAAACAAACCACGAGGCAAATAGCCACCGTCAGTACCGATGCGAAAGGGTGCTGAACTATGAGGTCGTGTATGGGTTTCAAGTTTGTGCTCATAAAATGTTATAAAATGTATCTGCTACAAAGGTAATAAAAAATGAGGGAATGGCGAAAGAGGTCAGTTTTGTAATAAAGATAGATGACAACGGTAGTGCCAAGCGCGTTACGGCCGATGCGGAAGAACTGGGCCGTGTGATAAGGGGCGTGCAGGCTGAGAGCGAACGGCTGAAGAGTGACATTTTGACTTGGTCGCAGGCATCGCAAGCGATAGATGCCCTGCAGGACTCGATAGATGAATTGCAGGGTGTGATGGCTGACCTTAGTTCGGCCTACCAAGTGCAGCTTGTGGCAGAGACCCAGTTGGCGACGATCATGCGCCAGCGCATGAACAGTACCAATGAAGAGATACAGCGCATTAAAGATTTTTGCTCTGCACAGCAGGAATTGGGCGTGATAGGTGACGAGGTGCAGTTGAGCGGCGCTCAGCAGATGGCAACCTTTTTGAAGGAGAAGCAGAGCCTTGAGACGCTTATTCCCGCGATGAATAACCTAATAGCGCAGCAGAATGGCCTGAATGCCACCAACCAGGACGCTGTGAGCATAGGCAACATGATGGGCAAGGCGATGCAGGGGCAGGTGGAGGTGCTGCAGCGTGTGGGTGTGACCTTTGACGAGAGTCAGAAACAAGTGTTGCAGTTTGGTACTGAGAGTGAGCGTGCAGCGATGCTTGCCGAGGTGATAACAGCGAATGTTGGCAACATGAATGCGGAGCTTGCCAAGACCGATGCCGGGCAGCAGAAGCAGCTTGAGAACACGCTTGGTGACGTGAAGGAGCAGCTTGGCGGGCTTGTGCAGGGTGCGCTGCCGTTTGTGACGATAGCTGCCCAGACGATGGCGTGTGTGACGAATGCCAGCAAGTTTGCGGCCTCGTTGGCAGCCTTGAGTGCCGCCTTTTCCATTTCGTCGATTAAGGCAACGGCCTTGGCCATACATGAAAAAATAGTATCTGTAGCGCAGAATATGATGGCTGCAAGCGGATATGCGGCAACGGCAGGAACGGCAGCAATGACGGTGGCAGTAACGGCGCTGTATGCCGCTTTGACCATGGGAATATCGGTCAGTATTACTGGACTTGTCGCCCTATTCAGTTCTATGGGTGACGAGGCCGATGACGCTGCTCAAGATGTGGACCTGCTGAAGGAGAGTACGGATGCCTTTGGTAATGCATCGTCGAATGCGAAGGCAGAGATAGACATGGAGATAAGTTCGCTCGGGACGCTGATAAATGGTCATAAGAATGCTTCGAAAAAGGTGAGCGAGCTGAACCGTAAGTATGGCGAGAGTTTTGGCTATCACCGTACTGCCGCGGAATGGTATGACACGCTCATAGCGAAGAGTAAGGTGTATTGCGAGCAGGTGGGTTATGAGGCGCAGGCGAAGGTGCTTGCATCGCAGATAGCTGCGAAACAACTTGAAAAGGAAAGCAAGGAAAGTGAGCGTTACCAACTGGGGCAGCAGTACTGGGACGGGAACGGCCACATACACTACAACTATGAGAATGCTGCAGGTGGCAAGAACTATTATGACCAACTTGGTGGGGAGATAAACAAGCTGACAGGCGAAATCAATACTCTGCAAAAGCAGTATGACTCCGCCATAGCGCACATGGTGAGTGCTCAAAAGAAGTTGGACGCATCGAGGACGTCGGTTGATTTGTCGCGCAAGAATCTGAAAGATGTGTCGGACCAGGAATTGACGGACAACATTACTCAACTGCAAAATGAACTGAATAACACCTCGCGCAGTAATGCAGCGGAGCGGACGAGGCTGAATAAGGAAATTGGGCGGCTGAAGAAGGAGCAGAAAAGGCGTGAGGATAATGACCAGAAGCAGCAAGGTGTCAGTACCCCCCAAAAGACCCCGAAGAAGACGAAGTCCACCACAAAGGTTACGGCAAACGACACTCCCATAACAGACCCGAAAACGCTTGAAGATGTTGGCAGGAACATATCCATATATGAGGCGCGACTGAAGAAGACAAACAAGGACGATGGCGAAAAGATAAAGCTGCTGACGGGACTCATTGCCAAATACAAGGCTCTGCAGAATGCTATACAGGAGGAGATAGATGCTGCCGACCATACGGTGGCGCTTGACACGCTTGAAGGGATAGATGCCGAGATACAGTACCAACAGAAACTGCGTGGAAAGGCATCGAAGGAGAACCTTGCCAAAATAGACAAGGAGATAAAGCGTTTGAAGGACCTTAAAACAGCGTTTGAAGACAGTTCGCACGTGGCTCTTGGCATAGAGCAAATAGAGACGTATGAGCAGCTTGACAATGAGATAGCCTTTTACCAAAAGAAGCTGAAGAGCGCAACCGCTACGGAGCGCGTTGAGATACAGAAGCGCATCAAGGAGTTGGAAAGGCTTCGTGGCAAGTGGGACGATGTGCTTTCGGCAATGGATAAGCCTGCAGGCATTGGCAGTTTGAACTCGATGGAGGAACTCGACAGGGCCATATCCTATTACAGCGAGCGGCAGCGTAAGGCTTCGGGTGTTGAGGTGGAGAACATACAGCGTACGATAAATGCGTTGCAAGCCAAGCGCGATGCGTTGACCCGTGTGACAGAACTCCCGGCCATGCAGCAGGAAACGGCTGAACTTGACGGGCTAAGTGGGAAACGGCTGAAGATGGAACTGGAACTCATAGGCATTGAAGGGATTAAGGACAAGATACGGTCGCTGCAGAAGATGCTTGATGACACGAAGAATCCGCTTGGTGAAGAACAACGCAAGGAGGTAACAAAACTTATTCAGACATGGGGCAAGTATGAGAAAGTTCTGAAGAAGAGCAGTGTCAAATTCAGCGAAGCGTGGGCTGGTATAAAAGGCATTGGCGGTGGTGTTGAGAGCATAACTGATGCTTTGAATGGTAACGGCAATGCCTGGCAGATGATAACGGGTGTGGTAGATGGTGCCATACAAATATACGATGGTGTAAAGGGTGTGATACAGATAATAGACGATCTGAGTGCTGCCCTAGGGATATCGAATGCTGTGACCGCTGCAAGCGGAGCGGCAGCGGCCACAGCAGCCTCGGCAAAAACGGCGGCAGCGCCTGAGGAGGTGGCGGCCGTAAAGGCAGAGGCGATGGCGTACCGCGAGCTTGCAGCTTCGGAATTTATGGCTGCACATGCTTACATTCCGTTTGCTGGTGCTGGTATTGCTGCTGGCTTTATAGGCATGATGCAGGGGCTTGTAGGTTCGGTTGCCGTGACGCCGTTTGCGAATGGCGGTATTGTGTATGGGCCGACCCTGGCGCTGATGGGCGAGTATGCCGGAGCGAAGAATAACCCGGAGGTGATAGCACCGCTGAACAAGCTGAAGTCGCTTATTGGTAATAATGGCGGCGGTGGCGGCGTGTACGAGCTGAAGGTGAAAGGCAGGGATCTTGTGGCGGTGCTTGCCAACGAGACGAGAATAAACAGGAAAGGAACGAACATCAAAATATAAGGAGCATGTATCTGCACGGACATTTTTACAACCAAAAGGAAGAGCGCATCGAGGTGCATATACTGACTGGTGGTGACAGGACAAAGGAAACCGTCATTGGTGAGAAGAAGGAGGGTGACCTGTCGTTTACAGATGACCCTGTGGAACTGACGAGCCAGGTGAACGATACGTTTGACCACTTGCTGTGCCAACAGGCTACTGTACGCCTCCTGGCGCGGAACTTTGTGCCTGACTTTTTTTGTGCCTCATGCCGTGACGCTGTGGTGAACATCTACCGTGAGGGGAAATGTCTCTTTGCAGGATTTATCGAACCGCAGAGCTATTCGCAGGGCTATAACGAGGAGTTTGACGAGATTGAGTTGAGCTGCATCGATGCGCTGACGGCATTGCAGTATGCTAAATATCGTGATGTGGGTTCGCTCGGTGTGCTGTACAATGTGGTAAAGGCGGAGGCTGAACAACGCACATTCTTGGCGATGCTGAAAGAAATATTGGGCGGTGTGACGGCTGCGCTTGATATTGTGGGTGGTAATGTGATGCGCTACCTGTACGATGGGAGTAAGGCTGTGGATAGTGTGGTTGGTAACCGGTATGCGATATTTGGCCAGCTGACGGTGAGCGAGTTGCTTTTTCTTGGTGAAGAGGAGGATGACGTGTGGCAGCAGGACGAGGTGTTGGAGGAGATACTGAAGTACTTGAACCTCCACATTGTGCAGGATGGGTTCACGTTTTATCTGTTCTCATGGGAGAGCGTGAAGGGCGACGAACGCATCTGCTGGCGCGATTTGCTGACTGACGCAATCGTGACGACGGCCCGGCAGACAACGGACATTGTGACAAGTTTGGTGACAGACACGGATACGACGATAAGCGTGGGCGAGGTGTACAATAAAATTATGCTGACAGCCAAGGTGGAGCGTATGGAGAGTGTGATAGAGAGTCCGCTTGACAACGATCTTCTGAAAAGTCCATTCAGCAACAAGCAGAAGTACATGACGGAATACAGTTGTGACGCTACAAACTTGAATAAGTCGATTGATGCCTTTGTTGCTATGACTCACGGACGGGAGACAAGTTTTAGTGGTGGCTGCGTGACAGACTGGTATGTGCAGATGAAGAACAACAGCCAATGGCTGTTCCCAAAGAGCGGGAGTGGTAACCTGATGGAGGAATACTGTAGTGAGGGGCGAAACCAACATGCGCTGCCGAACTGGTTGGCGAAGAACCAGGGTGCTGCCATCATGGCACTTGGCAAGGTGGAGAAGAAGACGGACGCAAAGGACAACTCTCTGACACCGAAAGTGGAAATGACGAACTACCTGGTGGTGAGTGTGAACGGCAACTGTGACGACAAGGAGGCAACCACCTATCCGAATGCTGACTCGCTAAAGGCAGGCATGCCGAGGGCTGTGTATAACGGCAGCATGACGGGTGGTGTGTTTTCGCCTACAGACGAGGGCACGACGAACTACATTGTGCTGAGCGGAAAACTGGTGCTGAACCCTGTGATGGCTTTGAGTGATACTTACAAGGCTATATACAACTATGACGGTGGGGAAGGTATAGATAAATGGATTGGCATGTTGGTGCCGAGTCGAGAGAAAGGTGGGCGATACTATACGCAGCAGTGGTGGAAGGCTGCTGCGCCGAATGAGAAAGCGGTGTGGGACACGGATACAGTGCGTGGCTTTGTTCCGTTCACAGATACCGGGCCTCAGTTGTATGAGTTCAAGTATAGTGCCATTGGGGACCACGGCGACCACATATCGAAGGTGGGTGTGCTGGCATGTATGCTGATAATAGGTGATAAGTGTGTGGTGGAGAAAGGCACTGCTGGACAGGTGACGGACTTTGAGTGGCGTAAGTATAAGACGCTGGCAGAGTGTAAGGACGAGGACGAATACTATGAGCAGTGCTTTACGATAGGGTTTGACCCGAAGATTGGTGATAAGATAGTTGGCACAAAGTTTGACCTGCAAAACAACGTGAACTATGAGCTCGGCATCGATGCAGAGGGTATAGCGATACCAATCAAGAAGACAGATAAAGTGAGCGGTAGGGTTAAGTTTATGATCCTGGGACCAGTGAACGCATTGTGGGACGTGGTGACGCGACGGCACAAGACGTGGTTCAGACACACGAAATGGAACAGTACAACGATACCACTGCTGGCACACGTGAGCAGCATCATGGTGGAGCAGTTTGAGGTGAAGATATACAGCGACAACGGGCTGGTGAACAACACGGGTGATAATGACTTGGTGTATATGAGCGACACAAAGGAGAGCTTTGTGAACGTGAAGGATGACATCGAAATGAAGATAAATTCGGGGCTGACAGCAGCGGAGTGCCAGGCGCTGGACGTGACGGACAGCGTGAAGATGAGCACCCCATTGAACACGCTGACAGGAGAGGGATTGTTGGCGGTATATGACTATTCGAGGGGTATGAGCGCTAAGCCTGAGCAGCTGTATGTGGACTACTACTACAAAGAGTGGCATGCGCCAAGGGTGGTTATGACGCAGAAATTGACGGATACAGATGGTGGCATTGTGAGTTTGTTCGCTCACTATCGCCACCCCATGATGGATAAGACCTTCTTCGTGCAGGGCATCAGTCGCAATCTTGAGGAAGGATATGCAGAAATGACACTAAAGGAATTTGAGCAATGATAGACATCAAGGTAATAAAGAAACCAAAAAACGAGGGCAGCACGTCGGCCCTGCGGACGGGTGGCACTGCTTATGGCGGCATGGCAGTGAAAGAGGCTGCGCACGCGGCCAAGGCAGACCTGGCAGAGGTGGCGAAGGAGGCTGTCCATGCCACGGACAGCGATCATGCTGTGAACGCAGATGAAGCGAAACACGCCCTGGAAGCAGACCATGCCAAGGAGGCAGACAATGCAAACAATGCAGACAAGTGGGATTATCGTGAGTTTGACGACTATCTAAATCAGCCGGTGAGAAAGACTGATGGTGTGACGTTTGGCTCTGTGACCTCGGACAGCATAAGGAGCGCTGGGCAGTTTGTGGACGGAATGCTTGGTGCTGGTTTCCAGTTGTGGAAAGGTGAGGACGGACGCACTTACCTGACGGTGGACAAACTGACGGTGAGGCAGACGATGGCCGTGATGGAGCTGCTCATTGAGAAGGTGAGGAGTGTGGGTGGCCTGATATGCGTGAGCGCGGCTAACGGACGCATCAAGACCGTGGAGAAATCGGGCGAGCGCTATCTTATCACCTTCGAGCAGGAGAATATGTTTGTACAGCACGACCTGGTGCGCTGCCAGACGTTTACGGGCAAGGATATGCGGAGCTACTGGGTGGAAGTGGCCGATGTGACGGAGGCCGGTATCGTGGTGGCGAAGGAGGAGTTTGAGGGCGTGGAACCGAAGGAGGGCGACGAGTGCGTGCTGATGGGTAACACGGCAAACACGGACCGCCAAAATATGGTGCTCATATCGGCCACCGAGGACGGTCAGCCGAGGGTGGATGTGATGGACGGCGTGAGTGGCAAGACCTTTGAGGGTGCTCTGCGTGCAAGGTTCGGTAACCTGGACGGCATCAAGGACGACAATTTTCCGGCAGACCGCCAGCCAAAGGGAAACGGACTATATGCGGACAATGCCTTTTTGAAGGGGACTTTCGTGCTGGAGACTGGAGAGGACGTGAAGACTCGGTTTGAGATAACGGAGGGTAAGGTGCAGAGTGCCATTGACGGTGTGAGGAACGATATTGTGAGTGATAAGAGCTACCTTAATAACCCGACGTTTGCATCGGGGCTGGCGAAGTGGGACTCGGTGGATGAGACGGTGTTCTACCTGGTTGGCAATAAATGGGTGTGGGCCAACGGTGGGGCACTGAGCAAGAGGGGTGACGGGGCAAGCGTGGTGACTGACATGGGGCGCACCGTTGTACGGATCAAGAACAAATACATACTGCAGAAGCATGGCAACCTGCGCTTGGTGCCGACCTTTCCGGCAAACAGTGATGGGAAGAAGGAGGCTTTGCCTGTGTATCTGAGCTTTTTTTATCGCTGCGCAAAGGCAGGTACGCTGAAGGTGGGCTTTGAAGGTGTTGAGAAGGTGGGGTTCGCGGACTTTGCCAGTATGGAGGTGAGGGAGGCGCTTGGCGTGACTGATGGTTATGTGCAATATACGTGCAGCGGACTGTGGAATGGCACTGGGGACTTTAAGTTATCGTTTGACGGCGACATCTATCTGTATATGCTTGTGCTGAGCACGGACAAGGTTGATGCTTTGACGTACAAGTACAAAACGCTGTTCGAGCAGAGTGAGCGATTGGTGAAAATATCGGCAGCTGTGTTTGACAAGGATGAGAATATGCTTGAGGAGACAGGGCTTGTCACGACCTCGAAGTTGACTGGTATGTATGCTATTGATGGTGATGGTAATTTGAAATCCTTTGTCGGTGCCGGTCAGGACGGTGTGAAGATAAAGGCATCAAACATACAGCTGGAGGGGCTTGTGACTGCTAACAAGAACTTTATGATATTGGAGGACGGTAGCATTGTTACGAAGAATGCGACAATATATGGTAAGGTGTACGTTGATAATGGTGGTAAAGTGGGGGGCTTTGAAATTGAGAATGGTTGCCTGAAATGGGGTGACGGCCAAGCGGAGATTAGGCTTGGATATGATACCTCGCATGGCGAATCGTGTGTGTATATAAAGGCGAATATGTTCAGCAATGCGATTGCGGGACTTGCTCCCATGGGGGGCAGCGGTATTTATGGCAGTTGCAGGGCTACTCCAACTTTTCCAGATCTGGATGTAAAGTGTGCTGGGTATTTTGACGGGGACGTAATTGTGAACGCTGCGAATATACTTGTGAAGAAGGGGGCTATTCAGGCGGCTAGAATACTGCCGCAGAATGGGTGGTCGGGAGAGTTCAAGGGTAAGACTGTGACGGTGCAGAATGGAATAATAACTAATGTATCATAATATGAAGATAGATTTTAAGCATTTCAAAGTTTACATGACGGTAAATCATAAGTCGGTACGGCTGATGGATGTACGCGAGTCTTTTGCGGACATGTTGTACAACAATGTGAATGGAATCAAGGCGCATGCTCTTGCATTGAGGATATACAACAGTTGTGGGGAGTCGGAATATACTGATGAGGAGGTGCGGTTGGTGCGTATGGTTGCAGAACAACTGTGTGTGCCTGGCTTTATTGATGGATTGAACGAACAAATAGATAATAACAACAAAACAGAATGACCTATGGCATTGACAGAAGAAGAAAAAAAGGAACTGGTGCAGAATGTGGTGAACCAGATAAAAACTGAGAGCCAGAGTGTGGATGAACTGGAAACGGTGGACACGTTGGAGGGGGTGGTGAGCCTGCCAGCTATGAGGGGGGAGAAGGTGGTAGGCGCTCCGCTGAAACTGCTGTCAAAGCCTGCGGAGGAGGCGGCTGCTGTGGCCAGGAGCTCGGCGGCAGTGGCTGACGCATCGGCAAAGAAGGCTGATGTGGCAGTGGCTACAATGTCGGGCTATGAAGATCGTGTGAAGCTGGCAATGAATGGTGCTTCAGCTCGCTTTGATGGTTTTGTTGAAAGTGTTATAATAGAGTACATATCCGTAATGTCGATTGATGGCGTATATTATGACATCAAGAACAAGCGTTTTTGCGCTAAGAAAGACGGTCACTACTATAATAATTGGGGTATAGGCGATAACACGAACGCTGCATCAATGTACCTCGATGATAGTCGTAAAAATCCACGTAAGGATAAAATATATGTATGTGGAACTAATCTCTATGTGTGGAGTGACGAAGAGGGTAATTTGGTTGTATATGGTGCCACAGCCCAAGATGGAGTTCAAGGCACAAGTAAGAACTATGTGTACTCATCGCCATCAGATGAGACTCGCACGGTATTGAGTGGCAAACTGTGGATATATCAGCACGGCGACTATAACCAGTTTCTCCGTTTCAAGCACTGGGGCGCCGCCAACGACACGGCCGAGACCGATTACAGTCAGGTGCAGCTGCCCAACGCATGGACGGGGGGTACAGGGCTGCTCCGCTATGACATATACCGCAGGCTTGACGAATTCAAACTGCGCGAGCAGAACTCCACCGCCACAGAGGTTAAGATTGTAACCCCGATTTTTACCACAGGCGGCACGAGAGAGCTAAGTATATCACAAGCAACAACTGCTAAGGCAGGTGTGATGACGGCAGCTGACAAGACGAAGTTAGATGGACTAAGTGATATTTCTGTTGAGGGTGCACGCGCTGCAAAAGACTTATACGCGGCAGTAGGAAACACAAAACTATTTGGACCCAAAAATATTTTCAATACAAATAACAGCACGTTAACTGGCGCTGTTGATAAAGCTGTATATGACGGATCAACTCTAACACAATACACAAAAGGGAGTCCTTTTGACGTGTTTTGCTCGAAAGGCATAAAGTCAGATATACACAGCGAAAAGTATATGATATGGTTTGGATTGCGCAAAAGTGCGACCAACATAGAGCGATATAGTTGTCAACAAGTTATAGGGCAAACCGAGGAAGAGTTTTACAAGTATGAAACTATTGTAGCATTCCGTCTGAATAATGGGAAAGTATATACCCCTCATAAAGGCAGTTCAGGGTTGGATATAGGTACGTCTACAAATTATATAGTGTCGCGAGAATGTGTTATTCCTTCATATAGTGATTTGCACGATGCTGCAACAAGTGAAAAAGACGGGTTGATGTCTGCTGCTGATAAAGCGCAGCTCGATGTGATTGCGGCTTCGATGGATTCCTTTGGCAACAGTATTACGGAACAGGCTAAGCGTATATATGACTTGGAGCAGTGTAAGCCTTTGGCTACGAAGAGTAGAAATGGCTTCATGAGTTCTGAAGACAAGACTCAGCTACAGGGCACGTTTGCTGATTTCAATGCCCGACGACAGGCAAATGACGTGGAAGGCTATGTTGGCAGGAGTAATGTAATTAGTGTTCCAGGAACCGTTGAAAATACACAAATTGCTGCTGATTTTTATCGGAATGCTGAGGAACGTGATTACACCCCAGGTGATTCTTTTGACGTGTATGTTTCGGCTGGGTATGATAAAAATAATCCAAACAAACAATGCGTTTGGTTTGGCTCACATATCGAACCGACCTTATATGTGCGATATCGTCTTGATTATTGGCTGCATGGTACTGCCGATACACTTGTCGGCAAGTACTTATGCGACACAAGCGATAAATACTATGAGGTTCGTGAGGGTGCTGTTGGTGAATATATATCCGAAGCTTTAGATGATACTCCTTGCATTATGACCATTGCCGATAAGCGTCTTCTTAATAAAATCAAACAGAAGTTGGGTTTATAATTTTGTAATTCGTGATAATTGTGAGGACGCAGGACTTGGTAGCGTGTATAAGGTGTTGAGCGAGGCTGCGTAACGCGAAGCGCGAAAAGCGGGAGCGAAGCGACAAAACTAGAAGAATGGGGTTCGGATAGTGTCCGGACTCCGTTCTTACATTTTATGAATACCGGTATAATCCGGTCGGAAATATATTGGGGTGGGGGAGTACTCCCTGGTGGTACGTTTCGTTTTAAGAAAATAGACGGCTCGTTTTGGAATGGCGAAACGTTTCGTTTTGCGGATTATATTCATAAAACGATAAGTGTAGACCTATCGGATTTTCAGGACTACAACAGATACAGCGATAGCCCTCTTTTCCTAAATACGGGTTCTTTATCTTTTCCATAAATAAACTACTTTGTGTAACACAAAAGTAGTAAAAAATTAGCAATCTACTATCCCTTTAAAGCACGCATTGCATTAAGCACGGCCAAGAATGTTACACCGACATCAGCAAAAACGGCCATCCACATACTACTCCACCCTACCATGGCAAGCAAGAGTATGGCTACCTTTACACCGATTGCAAACCAAACATTTTGTTGAGCAATACGTATTGTCCGACGTGCTATGCGTATAGCCCAAGCTACTTTCGAAGGGTTGTCGTCCATTAATACCACGTCGGCAGCTTCAATGGCAGCATCGCTACCTAAGCCCCCCATTGCTATACCCACATCTGAACGCTTCAGCACAGGAGCATCGTTTATACCATCACCCACAAAGGCCAAAGTACGCGCCTGCTCTTTTTGTTGCATCAGACTTTCTACATAGCTCACCTTATCTCCTGGCATTAAAGCTGCATGATATTCATCAATACCAATTTTTGTTGCTACATCACGAGCTACAACGTCACGATCGCCCGTTAGCATCACCGTCTTATTCACACCCAAAGCTTTCAGTTCGCGGATTGTTGCCGCACTTTCTGACTTTATCTGGTCATTAATGACAATATGACCTGCGTAAATGCCGTCAACAACTACATGAATGATAGTACCAACACAATGACATTCGTGCCATTCCACTCCTAATGCTTGCATCATTTTGGCATTACCCACACATACGGTCTTGCCCTCTACCCATGCACGAATACCTTGACCTGCAAATTCTTTAACATCGCTTACTTTGCAACCATCAACGGCCTCATTCGGGAAAGCATCGCGCAGGGCGGCACCAATTGGGTGCGTTGAATAATGTTCTACATGTGCTGCCAAATGTAACAGATCATTGGCATCAAAATCCGCTGGGTGAACTGCCTCTACAACAAATGCGCCATGTGTGAGCGTTCCTGTTTTATCAAACACGACCATACCTAACTTTGCTAACGCATCCATATAATTGCTTCCCTTTATCAAAATGCCCTTGCGAGAGGCTCCACCCAACCCGCCAAAGAAGGTTAGAGGCACACTTATGACCAATGCACACGGGCATGATACGATCAAAAAGATGAGAGCACGATGCAGCCATGTTGTAAAGGCGAGCCCGAAGCCTAAAGGCGAGAAGAAAGGCGGAATGAGGGCTAAAGCAACTGCTGCAAACACCACAATGGGAGTATAAACACGTGCAAAGCGCTTAATGAACGATTCGCTCTTTGACTTGTGTTCATCAGCACGTTCCACCAACTGAATGATTTTCGAAACAGTACTTTCACCAAAGGCTTTGGTGGTCTTTACACGCAGCACTCCACTCAAGTTCACACACCCTGAGGCTACATCGTCATCTTTTTTTACCTCACGGGGCATGCTTTCGCCCGTCAAAGCCACCGTATTGAGTGAGGATTGTCCTTCCACTACAACTCCGTCAAGTGGAACTTTCTCACCTGGTTTTACAACAATCACTTCACCTACCCCTACTTCTTCAGGAGATACACTGACAATCGTATGCTCTCGCTCTACATAGGCTACATCGGGACGTATATCCATTAAGTGCGAGATGCTTTTACGGCTCTTTCCCTCGGCATACCCTTCAAATAGCTCACCGATTTGAAAGAATAACATAACAAACACAGCCTCTGCAAACTCTGCTTCTGCTGCTCCAGGCATAAAACCGATACTTAAAGCACCGATTGTTGCCACCGACATTAAGAAGTCTTCATTAAACACATCACCTTCAGCTATGCCTTCTGCAGCCTCTTTTAACGTTTCGTAGCCCACTACTAAATAGGGCACAAGATAGACTAAGAGCAATTGCCACATAGCTAAGTGACAGAACTTTTCGACAATCATTGCCCCCACAAGCAATACTGCAGCTACTCCTATTTTGATTATTCGTTCCTTTGCTTCACTACCCTCATCGTGATGTGAAGCTTCTTCGCTATGATTGCAACAACAAGCGCAACCAACTTTTGACTTTTTAGTTTCCATAACAACTCGTTTTTTTACACTGCAAAAGTAGGAAACAATTTGTGCAACCGAGTTGCAAAAGCATGAAGCGCACCAAAATCAAAACATAAAGTGGAGCAACAGACCTATTAATACAAAAATATGCCTACATTTGTAACAAAAGTAATAAAGAAAACATCATGGCAACAGATTGGAAAGACGCTTTAAGCGCACTCACGGGGGTAACGCCACAAGATAACGATGTGGATAACACTCCTCAACACAACGTTACACGCAAAAAGAGAGAAGGCATTGTCTATTCTACAAATAACGACTTTGCCTATACCGAAGAGATAATTGAAGAAGCAGAGACCTTACCCAACAAACATCAAAAGCTGCGCATCAGAATGGAACGTGCAGGGCGTGGTGGTAAAACGGTTACTATCGTAAGTGGTTTCATTGGAACTACCGCCGACTTGCAAACTCTCTGCAAATTGTTAAAACAAAAATGCGGTGTTGGAGGAACGGCCAAAGATAACGAGATTATTATGCAAGGCGACTTGCGTCCTAAATTAAAGGATCTATTAATAAAAGAAGGCTATACACAAACGAAATAAAAGCATCACTCCATGGACTTTAAAGATCTTGTAACAAAACGCTTTTCTGCTCGAAAGTACACGACAGAAGCTGTAAGTGATAAACAACTTCACTACCTATTAGAATGTGCACGATTGGCACCCTCTGCTGTCAACAAACAACCTTGGAAGTTTATCGTTGTAAAGAGCGAAGAAGCAAAAGCCAAACTTCGCGAGACATACAATCGCGATTGGTTTGCCACCGCTCCACTCTATATCATTTGCATGAAAAACGAGCACACCTGCTGGACAAGAGCCTACGATCAACACGCTCATGCCGACATCGACATTGCCATAGCAGCCGAGCACATTTGCCTTGCAGCGACAGAATGTGGATTAGGTTCGTGCTGGGTTTGCAACTTCGATACTAATAAGATGCAAACTTACTTTAACGCTGACGGCTATGAAGCTGCCGTCATTATCCCCATAGGACACATCGCACCTGACTGTCCACAAAATGAGAAAAAGCGTTTCGCACTTAGCGACATCGTAGAATATGCCTAAACGCCTGCCAATAAACAACAAAAAAGGAGAAAGCTCTTACCATAAGAGGTAAAAGAACTTTCTCCTTCAATCTTCTCGTAAATGAGGCTCTATAATTTTACTTAGCCTTAGCTACGATGGCCTTAAAAGCCTGAGGGTTGTTGACAGCGAGGTCAGCGAGCACCTTACGATTGATCTCGATACCAGCCTTGTGCAATCCACCCATGAGTTGTGAGTAAGAGAGACCTTCGAGACGTGCAGCAGCGTTGATACGCTGAATCCAAAGAGCGCGGAAGTTGCGCTTCTTGTTACGACGATCGCGGAAAGCATAGGTCAGACCCTTTTCCCAAGTATTCTTGGCAACGGTCCAAACATTCTTGCGGGCACCATAGTAACCGCGGGTGAGCTTGAGAATTCTCTTACGCTTAGCTCTTGAAGCTACGTGATTTACTGATCTTGGCATTTTGTTGTTACATTTTGGAAGTTAGCGCCGACAGACTCTACTAAATTATGACTGACGAACTTGGTAGCTAAACATCCGGTTAGACTTTAATGTGAAAGATAAAAGATTCGTTTTGTTTAAACTTACAGTGCTTATTCCGAAGAAGATTAACGGAGGCAAAGGAGTTCACGAACCTGACGACGGTTAGTGCTATCGATGATAGCTACATGGTCGAGGTTACGCTTTTGCTTCTTAGTCTTCTTAGTCAGAATGTGACTGTGGTAAGCGTGACGTCTTTTGATCTTACCCGTTCCAGTGAGAGCGAAACGCTTCTTAGCACCAGAATTAGTCTTTACTTTTGGCATTTTCTTTTATTATTATTATGTTAATATATCACTGCGGCTGCGTGAGATACCGAACGCAGCGCGCTAGCGTTTTATAAATTAATTGTTTGAAAGCTCCATTCTAAACATTCTAGAGAGTAAGGATAATAATACGCAACACGCTGTCCCGCCATATTTGCATATATATGTATCAAATAAGTTTTTCCAACAAAAGTTGAAGTACTTGCATCCAAACGAGGAGTAGGAGTCGTCCACCCGAACATTCTTGAAGATGACATTACATTCAACAAAGAAAAAACTTACTACTCACTACCAATGTATTTATTAATTTGTACTCTACCAACTACCCAAGTCAACTTTTCAGGAGAAATTGGATAATAGAAATTCAGAATATCACCTTCTTTATTACATTTCAGATGCAATAACGCCGTATAAGCTAAGACATTGCCACCATAATTAATATGATAAACACTGAATCCACGCTGATAGGGGTTCGAAGCTACCATAGGTTTAGACAAACTACTAACATCTGAATATCCTAATGGTAAGAAACCAACCAATCCGTTTATTTTATTGTAAGCAACTACTATTTCATTGCTTCTACATGGTATTTCTTTATAATAGAATTCCCATTTTCCATAAAAAAGATCAGAGTTCAACAAGCCATAAGTTCTAGCCCATTGTCCTACTTTGAAACGTTTCCACTCGTTTTTACATGAGACCTTAGTAAAGCCAACTAAAGTATCTAACGGGACTTCATTTCCTTTTATTGTTGGTTTTTCTGTATTTGCAACATACAAAGGCTCTTCCAAAATTTGTTCTATATTGCTATTATCATCGACACTTATAATCTCACCATTTTTCAATTTCATCTTATTAAATGGTTCATTTTCAGAGCATGATTGTAGCAAGACAAAAAGACCCAAAAATATAACCGACTTTAGCTTCAGCATATCTATGAGCATATTAAGGATGTATTTAGAAATCCTCGCCCTCAACAAAGGGACCAGTATATTCTTTCTTTGCCTTTACTTGTGGAGCCTTCTTTGTAGACTTTTGTTCTGCTTCTTCTGCAACAGATTCTGCGGAAGTTTCAGTCTTTTTAGCAGGTGCGGTCTTTTTAGGAGCGATGAAAAGAATCATACGCTTACCTTCGAGTACAGGCATTTGCTCTACCTTACCATACTCTTCCAAATCGTTTGCGAAACGAAGAAGAAGTACTTCACCTTGTTCTTTGAACAAGATTGAACGACCACGGAAGAATACGTAAGCCTTTACCTTATCGCCCTCTGACAAGAACTCTTTCGCATGCTTCAACTTAAAGTTATAATCATGCTCATCAGTCTGCGGTCCGAAGCGAATTTCCTTCACTTCAATTTTCACTTGCTTTGCTTTCAGCTCCTTCTGACGCTTCTTTTGCTGATAAAGGAACTTAGAGTAGTTAATCAAGCGACATACAGGAGGTTCGGCATTAGGAGAGATCTCTACAAGGTCAACCTCTTTTTGTTGTGCAAGCTGAATGGCTTGACGAGTAGGCATTACTTGTGACTCTACATCATCACCTACGATACGAACTTCGCGACAACGAATTTGTTCGTTAATGCGATGTTGAGGTTTATTGTTATTGCGGTCGCGGCGATTATTCTTCTGCGGTGCTGGCATTAATTAGGATATTAAGTTTTTTATGTTTAAGAGTTTAAGAGCTTTGCAATCTCACCTTCTTTTTTATCGGTTTTTAATTACTTTTTGAAACTCTCAAACGTTCAACCTTTTATTTAATCGGCTGCAAATTTACGCTATCTTTTTAGAAATGCAAAGTAAATCAACGTTTTTTGCGCCAAAATAAACAAAAAGTAGACGCAAAAAGCCGAAACCTTCCTAAAGGAAGTTGCTTTTTGCATCTACTTTCTTATGTTAACCTATATAATTATAATAGGATTTAGTATTCCTTTGTCATTTCAGCCACTTCATCATTTACCTTCTTGGCAAAGTCTGCAACTGAAAGCACACCTTGATCGCCCTCGCCTTGCTTGCGAACAGCGACAGTACCATCAGCAGCTTCCTTCTCACCGACTACGAGCAAGTAAGGAACGTGCTTCATCTCGTTATCGCGAATCTTACGACCAATCTTTTCAGAACGATCGTCAACATAAGCACGAACATCTTGTGCATTCAGTTCCTCACAAACTTGCTTTGCATAGTCATTAAACTTGTCAGAGATAGGCAGAATAGCTACTTGATCAGGAGTCAACCACAAGGGGAAGTGACCTGCTGTATGTTCAATCAACACGGCTACGAAGCGTTCCATTGAACCAAATGGTGCACGGTGAATCATGACGGGACGATGTTTTTGGTTGTCAGCACCCGTATATTCCAATTGGAAGCGTTCAGGTAAGTTGTAGTCTACCTGAATTGTACCCAACTGCCAACGGCGACCAAGAGCGTCCTTCACCATAAAGTCAAGTTTCGGACCATAGAAGGCAGCCTCACCGTATTCAATATGAGCAGGCAATCCCTTTTCTTTGCAAGCCTCGATAATAGCCTGTTCAGCACGTTCCCAGTTCTCTTCCGAACCGATATACTTCTCACGATGTACTTTATCACGCAATGAAATCTGAGCTTCAAACTTATCAAACTTCAAGGCCTTAAAGATAATCATGATAATATCCATTACGCGAAGGAACTCGTCCTTTACCTGTTCAGGAGCACAGAAGATATGTGCATCATCTTGCGTAAAGCCACGTACACGCGTCAATCCGTGGAGCTCACCACTCTGCTCGTAACGATAAACCGTACCAAACTCTGCGCAGCGGAAAGGAAGTTCCTTATAAGAACGAGGTCTCCAAGCGAAGACAGCGCAGTGGTGAGGACAATTCATAGGTTTCAACATATACTCTTCGCCTTCTTCAGGGGTATGAATAGGTTGGAAAGAATCCTTACCATACTTAGCATAGTGGCCTGAAGTCACGTAAAGGTTTTTAGAACCAATATGAGGAGTCATTACCTGCTGATAGCCATAGCGTTTCTGTATCTTCTTCAAGAAGTCTTCCAAACGCAAGCGCAAAGCCGTACCCTTTGGCAACCACATCGGAAGCCCTTTACCTACAAGGTCAGAGAACATGAAGAGTTCCATCTCCTTACCAATCTTGCGGTGGTCACGACGCTTAGCTTCTTCAAGCATCTGAAGATACTCGTCCAACATCTTCTTCTTGGGGAAGCTGATACCATAGACGCGTGTCATCATAGGACGCTTTTCATCACCACGCCAATAAGCCGAACTTACAGCCGTCACCTTAATAGCCTTAATAGGAGCTGTGCTCAACAAGTGCGGACCACGGCAAAGGTCTGTATAGTTACCTTGTGTATAGGTAGTGATATGTCCGTCTTCCAATTCTTCAATCAACTCATTCTTATAAGTCTGACCACGTTCAGCAAAGAACTTAATAGCATCTGACTTTGCTATATCCTTACGAACGAGCGCTTCTTTCTTCTGAGCCAATTCAAGCATTTTCTTCTCAATTTTTGAGAAGTCAGCCTCACTGATTGCTACACCTTCAGGAGGCATAACGTCGTAGTAGAAACCATTTTCAATAGCAGGACCAATGCCAAATTGAGTACCAGGCCACAATTCCTGCATAGCCTCAGCCATCAAGTGGGCCGAAGTATGCCAGAAAGCATGCTTGCCTTCTTCATCGTCCCATTTATAAAGATTGATAGTAGCGTCTTCGGTAATGGGACGATTGAGTTCAACCGTTTCGCCATTCACACCGCAAGCCAACACATCTTGCGCCAAGCGCTGCGATATGCTTTCTGCGATTTGTAGACCAGTTACGCCATTTTCATATTCGCGCACTGATCCGTCCGGAAAAGTAATTTTAACCATAACAAATTGGTATTTTTATTCTAAATTGCTCGCAAAGTTAGTGCAAACCGAACGCAAAGCAAAATAAAAAAAGGACTTTTTTGATTTTGCTTTGCTGAGGTGCAGCCTAACTTATGAAAAGTTAGTGCAAACCGAACGCAAAGCAAAATAAAAAAAAGATTTTTTTGATTTTGCTTTGCTGAGATGCAGCCTAACTTATGAAAAGTTAGTCCTGACTTCGTCAATGCGTCACCCATATCAATGAAATCAGATTGTTAAGTTAAAAAGCTGCTTTATGGCGAGGTGCTTCTCCGTTAGGAACAACGTTTTCGTAAAAAACGTGCCATTTTTATGGATATTTCCTAACTTGCTTAGCTCTTATTGTGTATACGCTTAGTCTGATTTCCTGATAGCAAGATGCGATGAGATATTGAATGACAGAAGTCACCAGACTTACCAAACGCTAAAGGGTACAAATATTCCACCCGAAGCCCTCATAAATTGGGCTCTGAGCGGAATATTTGTACCCTTTGATTCTTACAGCGGACAGCAATAAGTATTTTACCACCCTATACCTACGCCATTTACGCCAAGCGTTCCGAATAGATATAGAGTTTTGCTGTTACAGCCTTACCATGCCGAACCCACCGAAATGTTACATACTTTGTTGTTTACATCTGCTTCAAACTGCACCTTGCCATAAACAGCGGCATAGGTATCGTCTTTTTTCACGCCATTAGCTTTCAGCACTTCCTTAACAGGCGCCCCAACCTCGAAGGTGGCAGTCCCTATTTTAACACCCACGCCAGGTGCCTGCACTGTGACATAACAAACCTTATTAGCCTCATCAGCCATGGCTGTCATCACCTCTTTACCTTTTAAAGTGAATGTAGCCGTTGTGGTGGTTTCGTCCTCCATGGCGTTATACTCTGACTTCACAACCACCTTGTCGTACAACCCCTCAACACTTTTGGGCAGTTTGTTGATATCTGCACCCAACGTTATTTTATCCACACCTTTGTCCGTCATCACAAACTTGCAGGCAGACTGCGCTTCCACCTTTTTGGTAGCACCATTTCCGGCTGCAGGCACCACGCCAGCACTGTATTCGTCCTTACTTACAACCATTATTTTGGTGATAGTGGCTACCTTCTTCCAACTTTCAATAGGCGTAGTTTTGCGCATACCCCTAACAGCCATGTGCAATGTCACATCAACAAGGCCATCGCTCTTTCTGTAGTTACCCACTGTTTTAGATACAAGGTTGTTATTAGCATCTAAAAAATAAGCGTAAGCCGGCCCTGTCACCTCAGCAGAGGGCTTGGCTCTGAAATTCACCTGCAACACCCTATCAGCATTAACATTAGCAATCACCCCATCGGCAAAGGTTATGCCCAAGCCTTCAGAACTCTCAAACTTTATCGGTTTGCCCTCATAAGTGGCGCCCAACTCTTTTGCCTTATTTTCGTATTCTTGCAATTTAGCCTGATACTTCTGAAACTCATCGCCCGAAACATCATTCTTGGCGTATTTCTTCTCCAACTCTAAATTCAACTCAGCCATGTCCACATACACGTCCACCAAGTCGGCCAACACACCTTTATCATCTGCCACGGTTTCAGAAGCATCTTGTGTTTTTGAGCCATTACCGCCACCACAAGACACAAAACTCACACTACACAGGGCCAATACCCCTATTGCTAAAAAAGTCTTCTTCATAATATGTTCTTTATAGTTCAAGAAATACCCATTCCACGTTTTAACAGAAGAATGGAACAACGTTGCAAATATAATCACTTTCACACAATAGTCTGCAACAACCAGGTGCTTTTTCTGCTAAATCAGTGCAATATTATAAATCCATTAAACTTATAAACTATGCCAAAGCATAAAGTCTCTATTCGATTTTGGTCTGCCCTCGCCATGCTTGTAGGCGGCTATGCCCTTGCAGTCGCAGGGTTCATCACACCGCCTAAAGGCGAAATCTCGGACTCCGTCCTGTGGATTTTCTCACAATGTCTCATCTATGCTGGCTCAATCTTCGGAGTAAGCATCTATTATGGACGCAAGGTCACGCAATTATCGTGCGAGGTGAGAGAAGAGGTGCAAGCTGCGCTTGAACGCTCTTCCGAACCGAAGCCGATAATGGCGAAGCAATTTGAAGGTAAGATTATGCGAACACTTGACAAGGCTATCAAGGACGAGGAGCAGAAACTCAACTTGCAACCTCAAAAGCCCACCCAAGCGCAGCCTTAAACTTATTAAACTTAGTAAACTCCTAAACTATGCGACGCATCACTGAAACTATCATTCATTGCTCTGCCACTCCCGAAGGCAAAAATTTCACGGTGGACGACATTCGTCGTTGGCACTTGGCACGCCATTTTGCTGACATAGGTTATCACTATGTCATCTATCGTGACGGCAGCGTCCACAAGGGACGTGCAGAGAACATAGCTGGCGCCCATTGCCTGGGGCATAATGCCACTGCATTGGCTTCTGCTACATCGGTGATGTGGCCAAGGACGGAAAAACGCCCAAGGACACACGCACGCCACAACAGAAGCAGGCACTTCGCCAACTCGTGCCGCAGCTTCAGTTCGTTTATCCCCATACAACTATGCATGGGCACAATGAGTATTCTAACAAAGCTTGTCCTTCGTTTAACGTTCAAACAGAGTTATGAAGCCTTTTGTCTTTCCCATAATCATGTGGCTGTGCCTACTCATTTCGTGCCGCAGTGCACACAAAGTCACAAGTGCGAACACGGAACATGAGTAACTTAGATGTGATAAAAAAACAATACTCAAAACTCAAGACCATGAGCAAAATCACAAAATTCCGTCAGAGATTCGCAACTTTTAAACTGCAACTTATCTCACATAATATCCATACATTTCCAGAACTTTTGATTTATCTTTCATGTTTCATTTTTTGTTATAAAGTAATTGAATA
>ERZ1027181.269-NODE-269-length-26559-cov-9.378848_pt1 | contig 26559 bp, 27 predicted proteins | sample MGYA00519247_ERZ1027181 | MGnify/ENA primary metagenome ERZ1027181 (study PRJEB26926, sample SAMN06164415) | human gut metagenome | biome: ENVO:00009003; feature: ENVO:2100002; material: ENVO:00002003 | host: Homo sapiens | place: USA | collected 2012 ...
TGCCGGTATCAGCGTCGCTCTTTACCACATGGACGCGGAACTTTTTCAGGATATTGCTGAAATGCACCGTGGAGGTCTGGCCGCTTTCAATGGTGACATACTGCGCGGAAGGGGTCACATAGCGGTCCACTGGCAGCTCTTTCACCAGATAGGTGCCGGGCAGCAGCTTTTCCTTAATCTGCCCGTTTTCTCCGGTAGTGACAGTTTCATCTACTTTATTTCCCAGAATGTCCGTGCCGGAAATGTTGAAAGGAATCCCGGACACAATGCCGTCCTCGCTGGTCTTGACGATTTTTGCGGTACCGTAGGTTTCGGTCTTAATCTTTACAAAGAAGGAAACCGGGTCGCTGGCACCGGTCATCATAGTCTGGTAGCCGGGTCTGCCCCAGATCAGCATGTCATTGGCAACCGGGATGTCCTTTCGGAATTCAAAGGTGACAGGATCCATAATCATGTTCTTGCTGGTGAATGTGTACTTGTTCCCGTTTCTTGTGACAGAAACGCCGCTGCCTTTCAAAGTCTCCAGGTCAATTTTCAGGTTATTGGTGTCCGTGACAGTCAGGGTATAAATCTTCTTTTCCGTGTCCCATTTCAGTTCCAGCTCCGGGGCTCCGCTTTTCTTCGTGGAAGTAAAAGAGGGAACCGTGGAATGAGAGGCAACCTGTGACAAAATCCAGTTGTAGGCTTTTTCCGCAGGACGTCCGGCAATCACGCTGAAATACTGGCCGGCGTTTGCGTGGCCGTTCCCGTGCCGACTGTAAGGGTCGCTACGAAGCTGCTGCTGGTACTCCCAGAGGATGATCTGCGTCGCCATTTTATAATCGTCCTCATTAATGCCGGACACAGGGAGGGAAGCGCCGGGTTTCCAGCCGTAGATCGCCGTGAGGGTGATCCCCCGTCTTGCCTCGGAAGGGAGCAGGTTTAAGTAATTACTGTTTGTGCCGCTTTCCGATGTATAGGTATTGTCAGAAGTGTTATAGGCAATGCCGCTTTCCACACAATATACCTGCTGGCTGCTCCCGTCCGAAGCTGTCAGCATATAATGCCGGTAAGCGTTGCCCCCGGAACTGCTGCGCACATCCATCGTTCCATCAGAATTGTAAACAAGGTAGGTGTAAGGTGCCGGCGCATAATAATGCTGTCCGTCAGACCCTACATATTGATCGCCCAGCCAGGAGCTTGCTTTCTGTCCCGGCGAAAATGCGAACGCCTGGGTAGGGATCATCCCAAAGACGCATACTGCGCAAAGTAGAAATGCCAGCAGCCGCTTTACACCGCTACGGTAATGGATTGTTATTTTCTCCATGAAATATCCTCGCTTTCTTAAAATAGTAAAGGACAGCTTTACTCGCTGTCCTCATGTTCCTTATTGATCCTGTCGTCAAAATCATCTTCGGAGAGATATTCCGGCTCTCCATAGGCTTCATCCGGGTCAAAGCCTTCGCCGTAGCCGTCATCCTCGAAATCCCCGTCATCCTCTGCCTGCTGCTTCGGACGGACGATCTTCACATAATAGCCAACGCCGCCTACCGCAAGCAGGGCAACGATAATAAAGATAATCGTGCCGACGCTGCCATTGTCCTTTTTCGGCGGTTCGGTCTGTGCGAGTTCCTCTGTTTCCGCAGGTTTTTCCTTTCCGGTGCAGCCTTTCAGATCGTTCTTGCAGACCGGGCAGGCGGTATTGACTTCGCCGGCTTCGCATTTATCCGTACAGGTGCAGACGTCCTCTGCCGGGATCACGCTCATGGTGCCCTCGTTCTTTTCCGCCAGGGCCATCAGGTCAGCCTCGGTAACACCGTTCAGGAAGTAGACGTTGTTGTCGTCACGCTTGCCGTCAATGATAAGATAGAACACATTCCCGGTCTCGGTGGTAATGGTATAAAACTGCTTATCATCACCCTCGCCGGTAGCTTCATCCAGCACTGTGCCGGTTCCCTCCGGGGTAAACGCGCCATCCGGAATAGAGGAAGTGATTCCTGTTTCCTCCTGGGAATTGGAGCTGCCGTTATTTGTGCCGGAGGCTGTATTGCTGCCGCCATTGGCGCCCGTATTCGTACCCGCATTAGAGCCATTCCCGGAAGAATGACTGCCTGAATTGCTGCTTTGGGCGTTATGATTGGTACTGCCGGAAGAAGCAGCCTGGGCCTGTGCTGGTTTTACCGGCTTGCTGCTCTGGTTCTGCGGTACCGTGGTAGCAGGTTTCTCCGTGGGAGCCGGTTCCTCATAATAGGGATTCTCAAACTTCACGGTCTTTGAGCGGTTCCCGGCATAATCCTGGGCGTACACGCTTACCTGTTTTCCTGTGCCGGCATAATCCTTTAAGGTGACGGAAGCCGCCCCATTGGTTAGGGAATTGATACGGTTCCCGTCCACAAAGACCGCCTCCACGCCGGAATTGTCGTCGCTGCTTTCTATTTTCAGCGTATCGCCGTCCAGGGAAGCCGTAAGCTCCGGCGGCGTGGTATCTTTGTCCCCAGCGGCATAAGCCGTCAGGGGCAAAGCGATGGCGCTTATGACAAGCACAAGCGCCAGTAGCAGAGAGATTTTTTTAGTCCTCATTCATGTCCTCCTGTTTCTTAAGCGGGCCATCCCCGGACGGAGCGGCCTGCTGCGATTTCAGAAATTCGGCCAACTGCTGGGGCGTCAGATGAAAGCTGCGGGCAATCGCCACATAGTCGGTGTTCTCCAACTCCGTTTTCTGTTTTTCCAGGTCGCGGAGCCTGGCCTGCATCTCCGCAATCTTGTTTTTCGTCTTGTCAATCTCTTTCTCCAGTTTTTCAATCTTAGGGTTCAAGTTTCATTACCTCCAATCTGTCAGGGCAGACGCCCAAATGTATAAAAGTGCTGCTGCCAGTAGCTTGTGTTGATGTTCGCGTAGGAGATCGGGTCCCCGCAATGGATCATCATCCCGTTACCCACATAGATTCCCACATGGCTTGCGCCGCTGGTATTGTAGGTCCCCTGGAAGAAGATCAGGTCGCCAGGCCTTGCATCGGCGCTTGATACAGGCGTACACACGCCTAAAAGCCCGTCTGCGGTCAGGCGTCCGAAATTCCAGCCCACGCCGCAATGATTGACTACCCAGGAAACATAGCCGGAACAGTCAAAGGAAGTGGAAGGGCTTGCGCCGCCCCATACATACGGATAGCCTAAATACTTTTCAGCCTCCGCAAGCATAGCCGCAAATTTTTCATCCGCAAGGGCCTCCGGTGGAACATCATAGTCAAAATAATTCCCTCCGCCTCCTGCGCCTGCTGCCGGCAGATGCCGCTCGCTGGTATCGCCGGTATCGGCAAAATATAAGGGGTTTAGATATTGTCCGTCAACCAATACCTCCAGGTGCAGGTGCGGCCCGGTGGAGTTTCCGGTGCTGCCGACCTTTGCGATCACATCCCCGGCCTTTACCTCCTGTCCGGCAGATACTAAGATTTGTGAACAGTGGCCGTATTTGGTGGTAAGGGAGTGCCCCTCGTAAGCCTCGCCCTCAATGGCGACGCACAGGCCATAGCCGCCCGCATTTCCTGCCAGCGTGACCGTACCGTCATGCCCGGCCAAAATCTCCGTGCCCTGGGGCATCCCGATGTCAACGCCGGTATGGTAGTTCTTTTCCCCACTGATCGGGTGTACCCGGTAGCCGTAGTAGCTGGTGACATAGGGCAGCCAGTTGGTGCCAAACACATTTTTCACATACTGCCGGTTTCCTTTGGTCTGCAATAGAATCTCGCAGATTTCCTTCTGGTCTGCGTCCATGCGTGAAACCACCAGGTTTTCAAGCGGCATGGAAGCAAGCGTTACATTTAAGATGTGCCACTCATAAGGCACTTTTTCTTCGGTTTCCTCGCCGGTCTCCGGGTCAATGCTTGTTTCTGTCCGGTAGCGGATTTCCGTTTCCTCCGTGAAGGATAGGGAATACTGCCCGTTAAAAAGCTCGCGGAGGACGCTCTCAATCTGTGCATAGGTGAAATCCTGATACGCAGAGGTGAGATACCCCATTAAAACATAAGGATCATGCTCAATGGGGCCGATATTATAGCGGTACTCGTCATAACCGGGCCGGTCCGATTCCACACGGTTGATCTGCATCTGCAGGTCCGTTTCCCACTCGGTATATATAAGCTCCGCATTGTTGATGTCCGCATCGTCCGCCAGATAAGTAGAGGCAGCAAGGCTTCCCAGCCCTCCGGTTCCGATATTGGAAAAGGAAGAAAACAGGGATGTAATCAGGAAAAATACCAAAAGGAGCAGAACCACGATTCCGCATATAACCGGGTGGCGCTTGATGGCATGAACCACGCCGGCAGCGATCTTCTCCGTGGTAACGGCGGTGTCCTTTGCACGCTTTCCCGCTTTTTTCGCTTCCCTGGCTGCTTTGGCATACTGGCGTTTTATTTTCTGTTTCTGCCACATCCGGGCAAGAAGATTTTTCTTCAGCTCCGGGTTGTCCTGTAATGCCTGCCGGTAGGCAAGCCGGGCATTAGCCCTGGCTGATTGCTGCTGTAATTTTGCCACCCTGCAGTATGGCGCGGTCTTATGCCTGTGATATGCCATGCGCAGCCCCGACTCGCTTACAAGCTCAGTGCGGTGGGCCGCTTTAATGCCGACATTTTCATCCTCCGCCTGGTATATCTTTTTATGGGCGTAACCAACCGCCATATTTGCGCCGGCCTTAACCGGGCGCATCGGAACAGAACCCTTTACATGGGTCCTTTGGGATTTCACCTCCTTTTCAAATTTCAGGCGTTTTTTGGCCTTACCCGTATCAGGATCAGAAGACGTTTCCATCCGCAGCTTACGGCGGGCAGGCAGACGGTTTTCCGCCTGCTCCAGTTTTTCCGCTGTCCGTTCCGCTTTCCTCCGGGCTTTGGTGAGCTTTGTATCTTTTGCCTCTGGTGGGAGTTCGTCAGCGGTAAATTCCAGCTTGGAAGGCCGTTTTGGTTCTCCTTCGGCTGCCTCCGGTGGTTTCTCCTGGGGCTCCTCGGCTTTTGCCGCCTCCTGGAAACGCTGCTGGTATTTGTTGCCGTGCTGGTGTATCCGGGAACGGCGTTCTGCCTGGCTGGATTCTCCCTGCGTGGAGTGCCCTATATCAGAATTGCCGCTGTCAGAATCCTCACGCCGGGAATCCACATATCTGAAATCCCTCCGGCGCGGTTCCGGTGCAGAAGTTCCCGGTTCCAGAGGGTTCCGTGTTTCAGGTGCCCGTGCCGGCTCATGGTCCATATCCCTGCTTTCCAAATGTTCCGGTATGGAAATATCCGCCTGCTGCGGTACATCCGCTTTGAAAGGCTGTGTATCATCCGCTGCCTGCTGTGCTGCGGTTTTATACCTCCGGCTCCGGGCCGTTCCCAAAGAAGAAGGGGCGTCCCTGACCCGCAGCAGGTTAAAATCCTGTTCGCTCTGCCGGGTGTCCATACGTTCCTCCGCATGGGAATCACGGACCGGCATCCGGGTATCTTTCTTTTTCCTCTGAAATTTTTTTTCCCGCGGCACTGTTATCACCTCCAGTCATTTTTATTTTCGGGAATTTATGCACCTGCCACTTCATCAGGCCGTGTTGTGAGTACGCTGTATAACAGGGTGTCTTTCGGAAAATGATCGACAAAGGGGATAATCACATTCCCGAAAAACAGAAGCCCCTCGCCGGGGCCGGAATGGGTCACATAGGAAAGCTGGTGCGGGGAAATCCCCAACTGCTTCGCCAAAATCTGCCGGTCTCCCTGGGCCTGGTTCAGCATGTAGATAAAATCCGAGTTCTCAAAAATATTCTCGATCTCACGGGAGGCCAGCAGATCCTTTACATTCTGTGTCAGGCCGCTCGGTATGCCGCCCCATTTACGGAATCTTTTCCAGATTTCCACGCTGAAACTTCCGGTCTGACCTTTCAAAAGGAGATGGAATTCGTCGATATAGAACCAGGTCGTCTTATGTTTGGAGCGGTTGGCGGTGACACGGTTCCACACGGCATCCTGCATAATGAGAAGCCCGATCTCTTTCAGGGCCTTGCCCAGAGACTTTAACTGGAAGCAGAGTACCCGGTGGTTGTTCATGTCAATGTTGGAACGGTGATTGAACACATTCAGGGAGCCATTGACGTAGATTTCCAGCGCCGTAGCGATATTCTGCGCCTCCGGCTCCGCCTGTTTCAAAAGCAGCTCATACAAGTCGCCCAGGACAGGCATATTTTCCGGGCGTGGGTCCTGCAAATAATCCCGGTACACAAGCCTCGTGCAGCGGTCAATGATGGTCCTCTCAATCGGGGAAAGCCCTTCCTTGCCGCCGATAATCAGGTCACACAGTGACAGGATAAAATCGCTTTTCAGTGTGATGGGGTTTTCATCATCCGAATAGTCCAGGTTAATGTCCATCGGATTGATATAGTTGGTGGAGGTCGGGGAAATGTCAATGACCTGCCCCTGGGCGCCGAACTGCTGTACCAGAGGCCCGTACTCATTTTCCGGGTCCGCAATAATGATGTCATCCTCCGTTAAAAGGAACACATTGACGATCTCACGCTTGGCAGAGAAGGACTTGCCGCTGCCGGGCGTTCCAAGAAACAGGCCGTTTGGATTCTTTAAGTTCTTGCGGTTCGCCATAATCAGGTTATTACTTAAAGCGTTCAGACCATAATAAAGAGCTTCGCCCTCCTGGAACAGCTCGCAGGTCGTAAACGGCACGAAAATGGCGGTGCTGCTTGTCGTAAGCCCACGCTCAATTTCAATCTGGTTCAACCCTAAGGCAAGAGAGGACATAAGGCCCTGCTCCTGCTGGAAGTCCAGACGTTTCAGGGCACAGTTATACTTCTGCGCAATACCGGAGGCAGACAGAATATCATTAAACAGCTTTTGCCGTTTGGAAGCGATATTCTCCACCAGCACCGTCACAAGAAACATGCGTTCATTCCGGCTCTGCAAATCCTGTAAGAGATTCTTTGCTTCTTCGCCGTAGGTGGCAAGGTCGGTAGGTATGATGTCCATGTCATAACCGGCACGGACCGCTTTCTTCTGTTCCTCAATGGTCATTTTCTGCAGATCGGACATCTTGCGTTTGATGTTCTTGATCGCCTGGGCCTGGTCGATGGACTGGATATGCAGGTTCACCGTCACGGCGTCGTCCAGGTCTAAAAGCTCCGCCAGCAGCCGGTCCGTCAGTTCCGGCGCTAAAATCTGCAAAAAGGACACCGCCCCGGAATAGTCGGCCACCCGGAAGGTCTTTCCGTCATTTGAGAACGACAGGCCGGAGGGCGCAATAAAATCTTTTGTGGAAAGCCCGGTTTTCGGCAGGTCCGCCCAGGTAAAATGAAACTTTTCCTGCCCGTCCGGGTGTAGCTGGCTGTGAAGGAGCTCCAGGCGTTCCAGCCCGTCTAACGGCTTTGCCTGTGCTCCTAAGGCTTTGAAATTTGCCAGCACGTCGGCCTCGATCCGCTCCAGGCGCATCTTCGCGGTGCGAAGGTCGTCAGCCTCAATGCCGAAGGTGATATATTTCCGCTTGGTAAGGCCGTTGTTGCCTTTTTGGAGCTGGCCCTTTAACATATCCCCATACTCTTTGCGGATTCCGTCATATTCGTCACCGCAGACGGGGATGTCGATACTGCGGGCAAAATCCTGCATATTGGCCTGCTGATTGATAAAGGTAAGCTGCACATGGATCGAAGCGTCAAAATAATTGAGGAAATCACAGTAGCCCTCAAAAATCTGCGCTTTGTCATCTGCCTGTGCAAGCTGGTAGTTAATATCAAAAAACTGCACTGTCTTGGTGTAGAGCTTATCCGTCAGCCGGCAGATTCCATCCCGGTACATTTCCTTATAGGGAATACTCTGCTGGACCGTCTGCGGGGCATCCGTTTTCAGCCCGGCAAAAAAACCGCCTTTTTTAGGCGGCCTGGTGCGGACAGTCTTATTTCCGCTTGTCTTTGCGTCGGCCCTGGTCTTTTTTGCCTGCCTGATGTTTCTTTGCAGACGTTTTTCCTGGGCTTCCTGCTGTTTGGTTTTTGGCAATCCTCGTAACCTCCTTCTTTGACATGGATTTATACAGGTTTTCCGTCCGGTATGGCCGTTTCTTCGGCCAGAGCTTATAGCGGAGCCTGTTTTTCAGAAGTTTCTCCGCCGGCTGTCCGTCCCGCTCATACATGGCGAAAAAGAAAAAGGGCATCATAAGCCCGATCATCAACAGCACCGCCGCCGAGTTGCCGATAGCGCCGCGGGTAAGGAAATATACCGGCAGCCCCACCAGCGCGGCCAGGCTGAAACAAATGAGCTGGCGCTTCGTCAGGTTAAATGCCAGCTTGGTCTTGACTTTCGTTAAGTCTTTGGGTACAGGTACATAGGGCATTGTTTTCACCTCCAATCGTGATATGCCATCAGTATTTATCCGGTTCCCTCATGTCCGTCTTTCCGGGCATCGTGATACTGGATTCCACCTCATTGCCCCACACATCCCAGCCGGGGGTCTGCTGCCTTGCGAACAACTCGACCCTGGGGACGTCACCCATAAGTTTCACAATCTTTTCCCGCACCTCGTCCGGCTTCTTGCTGTGCTGCTCGATATGGGAAATCACAAACTGGTGGATTCCCGCACACTGGCGTTTCGGGTGCCCCCTGGTCGCCAGTAAGCACACCTCCGCGTTTGAGCGGGTCCAGAACCCCATCCCATAAAACCAGCTATCTGCTTTCCGGTTCTGTTTCAGCCAGAGGAAGGCCAGTGTTTTATATTTGAATCCCCATGCCTCCATAACACGGAACGCCTCATTAAGCTGCGGGAAGGTGGCCCATAGAAAAAGCGCACTGTCTTTGGCTGCAATATCTGCAACCGGCAGCGCGCATATTTCTTCTATGCTCATGGTGGGGTAATGGTTTTCCGCCACCCCATTGCCGCGTTTCATATCGTAACGCCAGGGCGGGTCTGCGTACACGATGCCGTATTTTCCAGCCTCCGGCATTATCGAGCCTGCTCATTCTTGGCGGGAGCGGATTTTGCCGGAGGCGTCTTAACCTTACCGGCATTTTCTTTCAAGGCGCCGGTCAGGGAAGGTTTCTCCGCCGCTCCCTTTGTCGCTTCAAGGGTGGCCTGCAAATTTTCAATCGCCTGGCCGTACCCTTCGATCAGGGCGTCGTTAAGCTGCCTGCGGAAATCCGCCGTCACCGGCCAGCAGACATCCCTCCATTTTCCCTGCTTATCCTGGGTAGAGGGCATGTTGACATACAGCCCCTTTTCGCCGGAGCAGATACGGAAGCCGTCAATCTTGAAACAGTCCCCAATCGTCACATTGGCGTAAGCCAGCAGGTTTCCCATCGGGGCGATCGGGCGTACATTCACATCCAGTTTCAGGCCTCCGCCCGCCTGATTCTCCGGCACCTGTACCTCCGGCTGCATGGATTCATTGTTTGTCTTACTCATATAAAAAAGTCCTCCTTCTTGTTAAAATGTAGGTTGATTACACGCTAATGCGAGTTAAAAATGCTTTTGGATAGCGAGCCTGTCTTAAACAGGGCAAAGGCCAGCAGGACCGTATAGCCTGCCGTGCCCCAGATCGCACCGTGAATGTCGCCGGAAGAAGGGATCGACTGGACCAGCACCGCGTAGATTGCAACGCAGACCAGGATCAAAAACCCCTGGAAACCTAAAGCAAACAGGGAACGCAGATAATTTGTCCCCATCTGCCCCCATTCACGGTTTGCCATTGTGGAAAAGGGTATGGGTGCCAGGCTGACTGTAAGATATATTTCAATCATACGGCCATACACAATGACAAAGATTACGATGGACAACACCCACATGCACAGGTTGATAATGTTGGTCTCCAGCCACAGGCCGATCAGCTCCCACATCCCCATTGCTTCAAGCTGCGTTTCCAGGTCGGCCAGCGCAGCGGTAACATCCATGTTCCCGTTTATCATGCCGGTGCTCTGGCTCACCACATTCTGGGCGACGTCAAACACCGCCATGACGATAGTAAAGCAGTTGGTGAGCAGGTATGTGGCAACAAAGGTTTTGAAAATCCACTTGAAGATGTTGAACGTATCAAAATCGTGCATGTTGTTCTTTTCCAGGATCATCTGGATCAGTTCATAGACAAGGACAAAAGTCAGGATAATTCCCGCAATGGGAATGACGACGGTTTCAGAAAGATTCTGGATCATGCTGAACACGCCGCCATTCCAGCCCTGCGGTGTCTGTCCTACCTGTGAGGCCACATCCGAGACCTGGCTGTTGACGGACTCAAAGATACCGGTGTATTGTCCTGTGATCGCTTCAATTAAGCCCTCTTTAATCCAGTCTGTTATCCGTTCAAACAGACTGCCCATCGGCTATTAACCGAACAGGCCGGAGAGCAGCGGGATCAGTGTGGCACCCACCAGCGCAATGCCGCCGCCAGCCATAAGCTGTTTCATGCCCTGGGATTTGGCACCAGGGTTGTCATTGCCATAACCTTCCAGAAGGTTGATAACGCCCCATGCGCCGAGGCCGGCACCCAGAGCAATAACCAGGATTTTCAGGGTATCAATCGCACTTGCAAAAAAAGCCATATAGTTCCTCCTTTAATTTAAGAAATATTGTTTTAGTGGTGTGGCCGCTTCAGGCCGGAAACGAAAAAACGCCCCTGTGCTTTAAGAGAATTTACATCAAGCACAGGGGCGGCAGAGTTCAGGATATACCTGAAAAAATGTTCAGTTGTCAGGGAGGGGCACGAATCCTCAATAGAACCTCCTTCCGGTGAAAAGAAAAAGCCCGCCAAAGCCAGAAACTTTAACAGGCAGCTACATTATCCTACAGCCGGAGCCTCCAAATCCTCCGCTGTGACCTCATAATTGCGGTACAGCTCGCCAGGACGCATCGGCATTTTTGTGGATAAAAATTTCTCAATGTCAAAAGCGTTCTTAGGGGCATAATCCGACAGATATTTATAGTTCGGGTGTCTGGTAATATCGTACTTCCGGGAGAGGAAAGGCCGGACGCCCCTGATCTGCAGGAGGCATTTCCCGCCGTCCATCACGGCCAGCTCGTCCACCGACATCAAATCCTTTCCCAATTTCTGAAAGTTCTGGCCGTGGGATTCCTGGGTGCCCTTCGTGACGCTGGTGTTATACATGTCGATGGTCTCTTTCCCCAGCAGGGAGTTCCAGCTTTTTAAGGTGGTTTCTTCCTTGCCTCCCAGGAAAAGGGAAGCGTCACAGTTGCCGATGATTGTGTCCATGTTGTCCTTATAAAGCGCCTTTAACTGGCTCTGCGCCTGAAGGACCAGACAGGCCGAAATCTCCCTGGAACGGATCGTTGCCATCAGCTTTTCCAGGTTTGGAATCTGCCCGATATTGGCGGCCTCATCAATCAGGCACCGCACATGTACCGGCAGCCTGCCGCCGTACTTGTCATCGGCACGCTCGCACAGCAGGTTGAACAGCTGCGTATAGGCCATGCTGACAAGAAAATTGAACGTCGCATCCGTATCGCTGATGATAAAGAACAGCGCCGTTTTCCTGTCCCCGACCAGGTCCAGCTCCAGCTCGTCATACATGGTGATCTCCCGCACCTCTTTAATATCAAACGGCGCCAATCTGGCGCCGCATGAAATAAGTATGCTTTTCGCTGTCTTGCCCGCCGCAAGTTTGTATTTTTTATACTGCCGGAGGGCGAAGTGATCCGGGTCCTTCTGCTCCAGCGCGTCAAAGAGAAGGTCAACGGCATTTTTGAAACTTTCGTCATCCTCCCGGACCTCCATAGCGTTTATCATTTCTACCAGGGTGGAAAAATTCTGCTCGTTTGTGGGGGCCTCATAATAAATATAGCCGATCAACGCTGTGTAAAGCAAAGTTTCGGCCTTGACCCAGAAATCGTCACCGGATTTTCCTTCTCCTTTGGTATTTGCGATCAGCACCGTTACCAGTTTCAGAATATCTTTCTCATTGTGAATGTAGGCAAAAGGGTTGTAGTGCATACTTTTTGAGAAATTGATCGTATTGAACACCTTGATTTTATAAGGCTCATACACGATTTTCCCATTCTTTCCCCGGACCGGGTTGCCGTCCTTATCCAGTTTCGGTGTGCCGCGGCTTAACAGCTTTCCCACCTCTATCAAGACCGTACCTTTCGGATCGGTGATGACATATGAGCTATGGAGCTGCATGAGATTGGGTTTAATAAAAAATCTCGTCTTGCCAGAGCCGGAACCACCGACTACCAGCACATTTTTATTGCGGGCATGGGCCGGATTCTTCGGCCTGCCGGACATCATAAGCCCCTCGGTCTGCGTCAGGATAATGTTGTTTTCCGGTTTCGGGTCCATAAAAGGGGCAATATCTGTTTTGTTGCCCCAGCGGGCGCTCCCGTATTCCACATTTTTGCGGTACTTTTTGGCATCCTTTCCTTTAAGATAGACTGCCAGCCGCACAATCACCGCACCGCATAATCCCACCAGCCAGTCCAGCGCCGCACCGGGCCACATACTCTGAAAAGCCAGTGAGAAACCTTCGGAAAGCCCTAATAATTTCTGTGAGGCGTCCGCTCCGGGGGCAAGGCGAACCGCCTCGCCCAGCTTCGCAAAGACCAGAAGGAACAGAAGATAGGGCAGGTGGAGGACCACCTGCTTTTTCAGGGCATCGGTATCTATCTTCATCGTTCCGGCCCTCCGTGTTCCTTGTTCTTTACCCGGTCACGGCCAAGCGCCTGCGCCAGCTCCCTGAACTTATGAAGCTGCGAAAGAAGCGACGGCCTGGCGCTGCGGGCAAGGTCTTTCTGTGTGTACTCCTTAAAAGCCGCCGTCAGCGCGTCCGCCTGGTTCGCCTTGAAATAGACCGTCCATTTCGGGGGATCGGTCTCCAGCTCTTTTTCTATATGGTAGCGGACCTGGTGTTTCCGGGCGTACCGCTCAAAGGAGCGGATTCTGCCGGACACTTCAATGGTATTGGCTCCGGGGTCTTTGTAGGTCAGCCGTTTCATACTGTTCCTGCCGACTTTTGGGGTAGTGCGTTCCTGCTCCATCTTACGGAGCACGGCGGCAATCGCAGAGCGCAGCACCCGCCCGGACAGCTTTGCCGTCTGAATGGAGACCGATACGGTCCGCTGTTCCAAATCTTCCTGCATGAACATCCTCCTTCCTGATAAAATTGTAATTATAAATAGGAAATAACTGTTTAACGGGCGTCCCCGATCACCTGCTGGCGCGGGGCGTGCTCAAAGGCTTTTGCCGCCTGGTCTACCTGAATTTTCGCATGTTTCAGAAGCGTCTTGATGATGGTCGCCGGGTGATCCTGTTCCTCCAGGTGGTCCACCATATTCTTACAGCCCTCCGGGAGATATTCAGCCATATCCTTACAGACATCGGCCAGGTCGCCCATAAAGCCCCAGCAGCTATCCGTGAGCTCACCGTTTTTGTAAAGCTCAAATCCGTAGCACTCGCCCCGTAGGTAGGAATCATAAGCGGCCACTTCGCTGCGCATCAGATTCTCCGCCTTTTTCCGAAGGGCGCCAGTCATTTTTTCACCGCCGAACTCTTTCGAGGCGTCCTCTTTGGAAACATAAATCCAACCGACTTGCCCGCTGTCCCAGGGATCATTGAAACTTGTGGTCTGCATAACAAGCCCACTGTGGTCCATCAGATAAAGGGGCAGCGTAATATATTTTTCGGAGATCACCTTCAGCATGGCGTCATCAACCGCCCGTTCCTCCGTCTTTGGTCCGTGCCGGAACCGGCTGCTCACAATGTTCACCATGTGTTCATAGCGTTTCAGGCCCGCTTCATCATGCCCTACGGTATCTAAATACATCTCCCGCAGGAAATCGTCTTTATCCATGTAGTTGTGAGAATCGCCCAAAGCATAACGGGAGTGGAAGCAGACCATTGTCCCAAAATGTTCGTCTACCTCACGGGGAGAGATTAACATATCGTCCGGCTGCACCATCAGTGCATAGGGTCCCTCTACTGCCATCAGCATAGGCTATCAGCTCCTTTCCGGCTCTCTGGCCTTTTTATCCGGCGCTTTCGGCTCTGCCTGTGCTGCCTGTTTCTTTGCATTGTCAAGCTGTTCCCGTACCGATACATCCCGTTTCGCCTCCGGCGCCCCTGCGTCAAAGAAGCCCGGCAGCTCCTTGAAGCCAATACTGTCCACGTACCAAGCGGCATCCGCGCCATTCCCATGCAGGACTACCACATCAGAAACGGAAAGGGAATGACCCTTAAAATCTTCCGGGTGGCCGATATTGAACCGCCTGTAAATATCCTCCAGTGTCTCGCCCGGTTCCCGCTGCCCTGCATAGACCATCCGGTAATGATCCCGGTCCACGGAAAGCCCTTTGCGTTCCAACCAGTCCAGGGACATAAAACGGAGGTTGTCTGCATTGTCTGATAAGCCAAGCTGGTAAATGGAATAAGTGCTGATCCCGTACTCTTTCTCATAGGAAGAAATACGCGCTAAAAGCGGCGCTGTTTCTCCCTCCATGTGTTCCTCACGCTCAAATGCCGCCAGCCCCATTCGGATTTTTCCGGTATCTCCTGAAAGCAGCTCGTCCGCCATGCGCTCTTTCTCTGCATGGGAATCCGGGTACAGGCCTGCATAGGCCCCGCTGTTCTGCCTGAAAAATTCATCCAGATCAAAGGCCAAATCCGTGGTGTCGTCAAGCCTTATGTCATCCCCGTCCGGTTCCTCCATGACAGGGGCCGGCTGCTGCTTTTCCTCCGGCGGGAGGGGCTGCTTCACCGCAACGATCTCACCCGCCAGCCGGTAAAATTTTTCCGGATATTTGAACTGTTCCTTATACTGATCCATAAAGTAATCGGGAAGGTTGGTAAAACTTTCCTCACCGAGACCGGCCATGAAAAAGGTGCCCGCCATGATCTCGATCATTTCGCCGTCCTCATTATAAATTGCCCTGTTCAGGGGCAGCCCGTTTATTTTCCCTTCATCATTGCAGACAATCGCGACAGGCTCCGCATAAGGGTAGTAGCCCTCTATGCCTCCCCCGACTGCCTTCTGCATGGATTCAAGGCTTCCGTCAAGCTCGGCCTCATAAGGTGCTTTCCCAGGCTCTATCATCAACACTTTCAAATCTGCATATCCTCCTTCTTTTTATTTGCCGCACCGGGAGCAGCAGGTGTTTTCTCCTGCGTTTTGGCCGCAGACAGCTTTTCTAGCACGGAAGGTTTCTCCGGCTTTTCAGGTATAGAAATACCGCCCTCCGAAACTTCGGTGGCGGTGCGGTCTGGTTTTGCCGGTTCCTGACCCTCCACCGTGTACCCCGGCAGAAGTGCTCCATATACAGTAAAATGGTGCTCATACTGTTTTGGTATCTGCGGGGAAATTTCCGTGAATAAATGGGAGTAGGCTTTTTTCCGGCCTTCCAGATACTTTTCAGCGGCGGCCTTGTCCGTGTAGCGTTTCTGATTCTGCCCGGCAATCTTTTCGCCATAACCCTGTTTTGGGGAGTTCACATAGACATCCCAGGTCACATACCAGGCAACCGGTACGCTCTGTTTGGTTTCCCGGTCATATTTGGTATCTTCCCAAATGCCACAGCTCATACGGTAGACGCGGTTACTGATTTCTTCGTCATTCCGCCAGTTGTCGGTTTTGCGCCATTCATTTGCGGTATGCGTCACCTCCGGGGTTCGCAGGTAAGAAAGCGCCCGGTTGATCATCTGCGTGGCGGCTGCCTGCTTTTCCCATTGCTTTGCCGCCGCGACCACAATCTCATAGGCTTTCTGTTCACCGTCGATACTTCCCTGGCGCATGGCCTCCAGATTTTCGGCGCCCATTGTAATTAGGGAGGAAATATCCACATCTTCACAAGAAACACTGTGCTCGATTTTCAGCTCTGCACCTGGTTCCAAATGATCGCCGTACCGGTAAGCACGGTAATCTTTATTTTCTTCCAAAATCTTTCACACCTCCTTAAATCTCCGGCACACGGCTCTTTTTCGGGGCCGCCTGTGCCGGGGTAGTTTTTTCTGCCGGCTTCGCCGCTGCAAGCTGCGCCATGACCGAAGGCCGCTCTGCCGTAAATATGGAAATCTGCTCATTCTCCGCTAATGGCTGCGCCGGAAGGGGCAGCGTCACATCCGAATGGGTAAGTATCTGCTCCCGTTTCAGGTCTGCCACAATTTCGTCAAATACCGCGTTGATAGCCCGCCGTTCCTCACCTTCAGGATAGGCTTTCAAAACCTCCATTTTTCCGTCTTTATCGGAAACAAAGGTAACGGCACAATCCGCATGACCCGCCAGATAATCCGATTGATAGGGCAGCTTATCTTTGATATAACAGGCAAAGGCCCTGGCGGTCATTTCCACGTTACTGTCCCAATAGCCGCCGTCCTTTTCACATTCCTTGCCCATGCGCACGGAGTTCCGGTAAAAATCGGTCTCCACACGTCCGATCTGCGGGGCCTCCTGTGCCTGCATCCCGGACAGCATGTGCTCGAATAATTCCAGCCTTTCCCGCTCACTTTTGGGGATCACCCGCCCGGTGACAGACTTCTTAAAGGCACTGATCTGTTCCACGGAGCCGGCCTCGCCGGACAGAAACGCCTCCCTGAGAACCGCGTAAGTTTCCATCTGTTCCTCATTGCCATGCCGTTTCAGAGAACCGAGCACCGCAGAATCCAGCCAGCTTGCCGCATTTTTCCGGGTGCGCTCCGTCTGTGCTTCGGTGCGTTTCGCCGCCTGCTCCGGTGTCTCCGGCTTATATTTCATGGTATCAACCAGCTTTTGGAACGGGGCATAGAGGCGGGGCCGTTCCGAGAGCATCCCCTTTGCACCCATTTTCGTACCTAGATAATCGTCCAATCCGTGCCACCATTCATGGGCCAGGGAACCGGCTCCGTGCATCTTTGTGAGATTGATAACCTTGCGCAACGGTTCATAATGGGCCGCCGCATTGCCGCTGCCCCTGGCGCCAAAAGCGATAGCAAGCGTTCCCTGGTAGGCAATATCTTTGTCGCTGACCTGTAGGGCTGCCGCCAAATCTTTGAGCGCTTCAAAACCCATGTTGAGGGAAGCCTGCCGGTCATTCTGGTTCATCCAGTTCCCAAACTCACCGCCGCGAAATCCGAAAGTATCAAGGTAGTGCTGACCGGTGATCTCTGCGCCGTTTCTGTAATCCGGCCCGGTTCGCCGCACAGCGATAAGCTGTGGAGGCACAAACCGCGTCTTTCCGCTTTTGCTGCGGCCTTTTGCCAGCTCCTGCACCCATTTCAGGGCAGCCTCCCGCGTTTCAAAATTAGTCTGTAAGATGGAATATCCCTTCGTCACATACCAGGTATCAGGTTTCCAGTCATTATTTTTGGAATAGGTATTCTTCCCGTCGTTGAAATGGATCGCATAACCTTTCGGCACCTTCTGGTCTTTGGAAACGCCAAACTGCTCCTTCTGCGCTTTCTGTGTAAAGTTCCGCTCAAAATATCCTGCCGAACGGACCATCAGGGCATTGGACAGCTTGTTTGTAATGGCCGGGTTCTCACGCCCCTTCTCCGTTGCCTGGTAATGGGTGCCGCTGCCCCAGCCCTGCACCTGTTCCAGATACCCGTTTTCCACAAAGAAACGGTCATAGACCTGCATGGCGTCCTCCACGGTGCGGACTTCCGAAATCACGCTCTGCAGCTCCCGTACCGTCTGGATATATTCTTTCTGCCTTGCAAGGCGTTTCTCCGGCGTGTCGTCCCTGCGGTAATACTGCGGGGAGGCATTCAGCCCGTCCCGCGCCTTTTTGATGAAATACACCACGCCAAGGGGAATCCCATCATCAAGCATGGCCTGATAATCCGGTTTCTTCCAGATATTATCTTTTTTTACGAATTTCTCGGCTTCGCGGTCATTCATGGCGTCCAGGTCATTCACATAGAGCCCCCGGTCTTTCCATAAGTCTTTTTTCGCGCCGCCGATCTTTTCCCCGAAATCTTCATGCTGTATGTTATCTGCCAATCCTTATCACCTCCAGTCTGTCATAAAAAGTCACCGCTCCGGGGAAGGGCGGCGTTCCTGTGATTTATCAAGCTGCGGGCGTATTCCCATGAGCCGGTCCGTTTCCCTGCGTACCAGCCGGTCAAGCGCTCCCAGGTCCTCCGGGGTAACGGCAAACTCCCGGTAATGCTCATACCAGAGGCCCGCCCGGACAGCCGCAATAGGCGCAATCTTTTCCGCCCCTCCGGGAAGAAGGCGGTAGACCAAAGCCCCGTCAAGAAGCAACTGCTTCGCCGTTCCCAGGGGTATGCGGTACATATCCATATCGGGATTCTGGGCGGCCTCCATATATTCCACATTCAGAAGTTCCTCCAAATCCTGGGGCATATAAGAAAATGCCTGTGCCTTCCACTGGCTGAACCTGTCCAGATAGAAGTGCTGCCATTCTGTCACCTGCTCTGGCGCATAGAGGTAGCTCCAGTTTTTCAGGGCATCCTTTTCGCACAGCTCCATTGCCTCCCATTTTTCAATGCCTGCCTCCGCCTTCGTGCCGTCCCGGTATTCCATGCTGACGCCGTAAGGGTAGAGGGTATTTCTTTCTATGTCCTGCCGCAGCGTGTCAAGGTCCGTCATCAGGACATCCCCGTACAGCCGTCCGTCCTCCTTACGCTCTGTGTGGAACAGGAAAGCCCTGGTGCCGGGGTATTCCGTCATGGCGGCCATCCGGTAAAGCTCTCCTGAGGGATAGTAGGCAGACAGGGCATCAGCAAGCCATATGTGGTTTTTTCCCATGATAGCGATAGAATCCGGCCCGGTGTTGGTTGCCAGTGAGCGCAGGTTGAATTCACTTTCCCGCAGGAAATCCCCGGCCAGGATATGGAGCCCATAGGCAAATACGCCTAAATCTGTATCACGGACTAAGTGAATCTGCGGAAGCGCATCATCTTTCATAGTGACCGGTGTCATTTATAGATTCCTCCCATCTGCCGGCGGCTGCCCTCCGGCAATCTTGCCGACGATCTCCGGCCCGGTCTCGTAAATCTGCATGAGCCGCTTTGCTGTTCCGCATGGCTGCGCTGCACCGCTGGTCCAGAGCCGAACCGTGGAAGGGGCGACGTTCATCAGAAGTGCAAAGCCTTTCTCGTTCATATCCAGCTTTTTCATCAGCGCCTTAACCATGTCGGGGCCATAGTCCGGACACCGGGCAGCTTCGGCAATCATCTGTAAAGCGGTATTTTCTGTATTTGTCATTGTAAATTCCTCCTGTTATTCTGGCCCCTCGCTGTTAAGCCGGGGCAAAGCTGATTTTGTTGTGTTCCATTCTCCGGGCAAATTCCTGGACGGCATATTTCACTCCGTCAATCTCCGCATGGGTCTGGTCCAAGAACCGGCAGAGAAAAAAATGCGTATTCCCGTTCCCATAGAACAGGCAGAGTACGCGTTGTCCGGAAGCGAAAACAGTTCCTTTCCTGTGCTGTCCGTAAAGCAAATCTGCTAGTTTTCATTCATAAGCAAATCCCCCTTAAATAGAAACAGCCGCCTCTTTCTTGCGGCGTGGCTGCTGGCGTTCCTGTATCTGCTCCCTGATCCGCAGCAGCTTTTCGTTGTAGTCCTTGCCTGTGCGGGGCGGGTTGACGCTCACACAGATATGTTTGAAACGCCGGTCCTCATGGAGCATTGACTTGATTCTCCTGGCATTTTTAAGGCCGCCAAGATCATTGTCCATGTAGAGATTAACGCGCCGGATTTCCGGGTGGCGTTCCAGAAACGCAGTTAGCGCCACATGGGAAGTACCGCCCAGCGATAGCCGGTAGCCGTCCCATTTCCAGCCTTCCAATTCCTGCAGCGTGGCATGGGAGAGCGCGTCAATGGGCGCCTCAAAGACCGCCACATGACGGCTGCCCGGATTCCTCGGTGGATAGCAGAAGCTGTATTCCTTGTCGCTGCCGTAAACATCTTTTCTAAGGCTGCCGGTAATGCTCCGCATACAGGCAAACTTCGCTTTGCCGGCTTCGTCCTTTCCCACGAACACACAGACCGGCTCGCCATGATACCGTGCCTCATAGAACAGCCCTTCCCGGAAACACCGGCTGATCACATCAGGGCTGATCCCACGCCGCTGCAAATAGGAGACGGCGGATGTGGCGCACCGTCTGGCCCAGGGGAGGGAAAATGTTTTCTTCTCCGGTTCTTTCTGCACATGGGCTGTTACTGTTGTACTCCGATAGGCCGGTGTCTGTTGGATTTCCCCGCCTACCAGCGTATGGACCGCATCCACCAGCCCATATCCCCGAATCTGAATCAGGTAATCCAGGGCGTTGATACTCCGGCCCCGGCTGTTCCAGTACCAGTACCTTTTCCCGGTCACATAGACCAGGCTGTCATGTTCCTTGTGCCGGTAATTGGGCCCGTCCCGTTTCAGTACCCCAGGCTCATGGAATTGCAGGTATGCGAAAAGATCCGCCTCCCGTGCTGCCTGAATCTGTTCTTTGGTTACGCCGGGCATCGTGCCGGCACAGAATTTCTTTTCATCGTGCCCCGCCTCCTTCCTGTGATGAAAAAAGACGCCCGGAGGCGCCTAACAGCCGTACAGGTCATGGTTGACCTCGGCACGGTAATAACTGTCCATTGTTGCCGGGGCATTATACAGCGCCGCCAGCAGATATGCCTTGATATTCCCGACTTTTGTAGTGTTTTTGTCAATACAGTCAAAGACATATTCCAAGTGGCCGGAATTGATTTTCAGAAACCGGCCCTTTACCACCTCCCTGGGAAAATCATCCCCAGCGATACGGATATATGACCGTTTGGATAAGACCACTTCAAGCATAAGCTCCACAGTCTCGTCTAAGCGTTCTTTCCCATACCGGGAGACCATACAGTCATACTCAATATTTTCTTTCAGGATTTCACGGTAAGCGTCTATCAGCTCAATCCGATCGGCCTGCCGCCTCCGGCTCTGCCGGATAGATTGATTGATGGGTCCTTGATATATCCGTTTTTGATTTTTTAGTTTTTAATGGATTAGTATTTAATTGTGCGGGATTTTCCTGTTCAGGTTCGGCCTGTTCAGGTTTTGCCTGTCTTGGATTTACCTGTCTTGGATTTTCCCGTTTAGGTGAATCCTCCTGTTTTTCAGCGTTTACAGGCTTTTCATGGATCGTATATTCAATATCTCCGAGCTGCCCGTTCTCATAGCGGAGGCGCTGCCTGGTGAGATACCCGTGCCGCTCCAGTTCCTTCAGGGCGGTGGTGATTGAATCCACACCGTCCTTACAGATATGGGCGAGCCCCTTTGTGGTATAATCCCAATCTTCCGGCAGCGACAGCATGAGGGAGAGAAGCCCCTTTGCCTTTAAGGACAGTTCCGTATTGCGCAGATGGTGGTTACACATGATCGTGAAGTCCTTCGTTTTTTCTACCCGGAATACAGCCATTTCACAGCCTCCTTTCTCCGGTTATTTCCGTTACAAGGCGCGGTCCCTGCGGTCATAGTGGAGGTGCCCGCCTGAGACCTTTGCATGGTTTTTCAGTTTGACCTCACCTCGTTCCTGGCTGTCTAAGAATTTCTGATAGCCGGCATCCGTAAGGAACAGGCGCATCTTATCGCCCTTGTCACCGACAGGGGAATCATACGACAGCACATCAAAGACGATCATGTGACGTACCTCCGGGTCGAAGCGTTCCAGCGCCATGATGTCGTGCCCCTTCAATTTCTTCGCGCCGGATTTCTGCCTGGCCTCGGCAATTTTTTCTCCAATCGTCCGGGCCGGGTAGGGCAGACGGTAATTCTTCTGTATATCCCGAACGATGTCCATACACTCGGTATCGGTCAGGCCCCGTAGCTTTGCCATCAGATTTTCCGCTGCCTTCCGTTGTTCGGGATTCTTTGTGTACTGGGCGGTCATGTAAAGCTCGTTCAGGACTTTGAATTGATAGTCACCCTCAACCTGAAAAAGCAGCCGTTTTTCCATTTCGTTTAATCCCATGTGAATCTCCTTTCTTTTGAAAATGGGTACAAAAAAAGGACATCCACCTAAATAGAAGATGAAATGTCCTTTGGCATATACGCTATTCAATTTTATGTACAAAGCAGTCTGCCGCTGTTACGCCGCTTTCTGCTGGTGTCTATGTGTTACATTACCATCATTGAACGGGTGTATGCAGAGAAAGTCGTGAATGAACACTGGTATCAGCAGTAAAGCGTCAAGCTCCTGTGTATCTATCATGCGATTATAGACTCGCAAATTGCATCAATTGCCGGAGGCGTTTCATACGAGGCAAGCGGAGTAAACAGAACAAACTCCCATCCTTCTGCGTCAGTTGCGCTGATATAATTCTGAGTGTTCTTAAATGTGCCGCCGATGCTTTTGTGGGAATACTTATACAGATCGCGGTGAAGCTGCAGAATATAATTCGATGTGATCGGGATATACTCGAAGTTCTCATAAATCGTATTCAGTACATCACGGTAACCCATGATTTCTTCCTAGTCACGATTGCGGGGCGTAGCAATGGCTATCTTCTCAAGGGAGTCCGGGAAAGAGTCGAACTGATCTCTCGGCTTTCAAAGGAGCATTCCATCAAACTTCTGTGCAAAGTTCTGAAGGTAGCCAGCCTGTTTCGGCTCTTGAATGTATATAAAAAAACACCGCCGGAGCGATGCTTTTATAATGATAAAATTGTTTATTCTTCGTCCTTAAAAAGAACACGCATATAATCGCTTTTGCCATAAAGGACTCTGTCGATATATACATCAGTTCTGTTTGTGCGATAAAATGCCATATATTTTCCGTGGATGACATAGCGATAGCCGCTGTTCAATCCAGAAAGAAAATAAAGCGGCGTACCAATTTCAGGTTGCTCTGCCAGCATATCCACAACATTCATGATACCGTCAATCGTATTCTGTGCAGCAATAGGATTGCAAAGGCTCTGAGAAATATATGCCCAGATTTCATCAAGGTCATTCAGTGCAATCGGGGAATAATGTATCTCAGCCATTTGCTTTTCTCCTGAAATGTTCCCTTACATCATCGGATGATAGCCATCCCTGTTCTTCACCGGCTTTTCTGCCTTTTTCCAGCTCGCACATCAGACGAAGGGCAGCCTTTGTCTTTTCATATTCTTCCTGTTCAGCGATATCAACAATTGCATAGCAACCTCTGCCGTTTTTCGTCAGATAAACAGGTGCGCCGAAAGCAACATCCTGTAAAACAGCGGAATAGTTTCTTAAATCAGAAATCGGTTTAATAGTCGGCATAGAAACACGCCCTTTCTTTTAGGTTACTTCTATTATAACCAATTTTCACGCAAAAGTCAACATCAAGTTTTACTGCGAATTTAACTTAAAATTAATCGAAGTCAGACTGCTGTGCCTTATAATCATACTTCACATCATCATTCTCCCGTTCGGTAAACATATCATTCACAAGTCCAATCGTCAATAAATCCAGATCGCCTACCCCTTGGGTACCGATATTCAGACCCCACAGTTCAATGAGCTTAGGAAGAATTTCATAGATACTGAAAGTGTTAAACTGTTCCAGCCACGCATCTGGTTAATCTGGTACATTTTCTGAATCTGTATGTCGAGCCATCACATAAGCAATATTCTCAAAAACCTCCAGGCTTTCAATGTCCAGTCCGGAGTTATCCGCATCACCTTCGGATACAAATTTCTGTAGTGCAGCAAAATCCTTTCAGACGAAACAATCTTGGTACCGCAGCGCTTGCCTTGAACGGTACTTCTATACCGTCCACCAGAATATTTTTCTTGATTGCCATGGAATCACCCCTTTACGATTTTGTTGTAGTAGTCGTTGTCGTAGTTTTCACAGATGTATCTGGATTATACGGCATCTTGTACCAGTTGTTGTAGGTGGTTTCGTCTGTTTCTTCACAGGTTTTCGCCTTCACCAAGCCTGTCGGGAGTGCAGCCGCTGTCAGAGACAAGGATTCTGTCTTAACCTCAGTAGAATCTTCTCCGGAATTGTTATTGATGACATAGTATACACCATTGTCGGCATAGAAATTTTCGTTGCCGCCGTTGGCATCAATAGACAATGAAACTGCACCAGGAAGGGTGTTTTCCATGTGTTTCTATCCTTTTTTATTATTATACCATCTTTTACCTTTGGCTGTCTTCTTTTTTAGTATAGCACCATTATAATTATACATCAGTTTATTGTACAGTCTTATAAAAGCTGCATAAATATTATTTTCAGCAATCCTACCGTTTTCACACAATTCCGATTTTTTATCATGCGTACGGCAAGTCCAGTAATGTTTATCACCGTATTTTTTGAACTTATATGTCGCTCCGCATTTTGCACAGAAAATCTTGCCGGACAGCAAATGCCCGTTATTTGAATACGGCCTGTACCGTTCCTTCAAAATCTTCTAAACAGTTTCAAAGACACTTTTTTCGATAATCGGCGGGTTAGTATCCGAAACATAATATTTCTGTTTTTCACCGTAATTACGTTTTTTAATATGAGGAAGAGTTTCTGTTACATAATTTTTCTGAAACATGCATTGCCGGTATATCGCTCATTTTTCAGAATGTATTCACGACATCGGCTGTCCATAATTTCTGTTTTTAGCTACTCGGAATATTATGTTTATTAAGCGTATCGGCAATCTTATTTGTTCCATGTCCGCTGATATACCAACCAAAAATCTGTCTGACAATTCGTGCCTGTTCTTCATTCACTTCAAGCCTACCGTTTATGATATCAAACCCAAACGGCGGACGAGCAATTTTATATTTGCCGCTTTGCATATGCTGCACAGCGAAGCATTGTATTTTTTTCTTCTGCCATTGTCGACTGTATTACCGTTACTGTCGGCATACTCTCACCTTCATTTTACCAACAAGGATACCATTTTTTTCGCCGGAATGGTATTACCAAACTCAATAAAATTATTTTTCCGAGCCTGTGCAGTTTTTACGTTTGTCCGCATGTCCTGCTGCTACACAGAGGCACATTGCAAACATTCCTACAACACCGCCAATTATCAATCCGATGATAAATCCCAACAATTTAAATCCTCCCTTCCACCGTGTCCTTTGAGGACGAAAACTTTCTATAAATATCTTCTGTATTTCTGCTGTTAAAATTCTGTTTTTCGTTTTTTTATCCAGCTTATCTGTAAATATTCAGAGTTATTACTGCGGTCTGCATTTGTCAGAACGCAGTTTATACATACTGGGAGTGAAAAAATGAAAGAAAAAATAAAACATATGCGCGGTCGCATGCCGTTTGTGTCTTGCCGAAATATCATCCGTGCTATCGTTGTGTCTGGTGTACAAAAGATACCAACGTGCTGTTCTGCCCTTTTAGAATCAAACGAAGGCTACGGATATTAGGTAATAAAGCATTGCCATAAACTGCAAAATGGCATAAAAAAAGAGCAGAAGTTGACAATAACTTCAAAAGCTGCTTGTCAAACTCCTACTCTATATTTCACATATATGTGGTGTCTGTACTAAGTCAGAATATATAATTTTTATTTCTTACTGGCGTTTCCACCGGATTTTGCATTCGAATTGATTGTTACATAATCTCCTCGCAAGACTTTGAATTGAATTTTTTATTTTATCAGTGCTCTGCTATTAGTTTGGTGGCGAAGTGGGAAAAGCTTATATTGTTAAAAAAGACCTAATGATTTACCTTTTCTTTAGTAATCAATTTAGAGACGGTAAAAGTTTCAAAAAATGTTATTATCAAAAAAAGAATCGTTGCGATCACTGAACTTAAAACTACACTTAAAGGATTTACAGTTATTTGCTGTGACACAGCATAATATATCATGTTCTTCGTAAATATAAGCAGCGGATATACAACTATACTGCCAACGAAAGCAAAAAGAACTATTTTAATAAATAATTCCATAAATATCATCTTTTTTACATCTTCACGCCTTACTCCCATGTTTGTAAGCATGATAAAATATTTGTGCCTTATTACTATGTTGTTTTTTATTATCCCTTTCAGAACTATAACAGTTGTAATAAGCAGTGCCGCACACAAACCGCCAAAAGCTTTTATTATCATATCTTGTTCAGTTTATATTGCCGAATATAATACCACCGCATCGTTTTCTTCAAGATTATAGATCCCCGAAATAAGCTCATCTCTTTTTTTGACAGCCTCCAGAAAATCTTGACTGTAAATACAAAGCTTTTTGTTTGCAGAACTGAAATTATTTAGTGTGTCCTTATCGGAAATATATATCTGGGAATAATTCTTTTTACCATGAAGATAAAATATATTTGAATCGATCACGCCGCAAACTGTATAATCCTTCATTATACAGTTATTCATATAATAAATAGAAATATTTTTTCCAATGATATTTTCTTTGCTTATACCAAACTTTTCAAGATAATAATCGCTCATCATTATTTCCTTCTTTTGCTTAGTATACTTCCCATAAGCTTAGGAAACGATTTTAATTCCTCAGAATCGCCTTTTGAAAAAAGAGTGCTTTCTGCGGTTATTGTACTCACTTTGAAATCTACACTACACATATCTTCGATTATCATGTCGGTAATACTAAAATCATATGTATAGTCATTTATGCCTTTATAGTTATGCCCCTCGTATTCTATACTGAGATCCATTTTTTAATGTGTGCATACACTTCGTTAAAATATTCAGTTGTACTTTGTATG
>ERZ1027181.282-NODE-282-length-26204-cov-9.917932_pt1 | contig 26204 bp, 17 predicted proteins | sample MGYA00519247_ERZ1027181 | MGnify/ENA primary metagenome ERZ1027181 (study PRJEB26926, sample SAMN06164415) | human gut metagenome | biome: ENVO:00009003; feature: ENVO:2100002; material: ENVO:00002003 | host: Homo sapiens | place: USA | collected 2012 ...
AACAATGCGGTCGGGCTTTGCCTCGTTGATTCAACGGCGCTTGTCTATCGGCTACAACCGTGCGGTCAGAATTATGGATCAGTTGGAAAAGGCTGGAATCGTGGGCGTGGCACAGGGAAGCAAGCCGCGAGAAGTGAAGATTCAAGATGAGAACAGCTTGGAAAATCTGCTTGTGGCATTGCGCCGAATAACTAAAATCAGTAACATTCTGACTAACGAAGAAGCATACAAAGACATATCTATTCCTTCACCGTTCTGAACCTCTTGATCACACCTATTACTATAGAGTGTGTATAGGTGTGCGTCTTAAGATTGTTGACATGCGACTGCTCGTAGTTGCCCATATATCCTATGCGCCATGTGGTGTGGGCAAGACGCAAGTCGAGTGTAAGCATCTGGCGGAAGGATGGAGTGGAGCCGAAGGTTGTGGGCACACAGTTGTGATCGTAGTTGCCACGGTTGAATATCTCGTAATACGACTGTCCATAATTGGGCGAGAACATCAATCCGAAGAGTGGGGCAGAAGCCTCGTAATGCAGGATAAGTGGAAAGTGGGCACATGCTCCGGGATGCATAGATATGCCTCGTGTATGACTTGCACGTCCAATGGGATAGTCAAAACCTATGGTTGGCTCTATGTTAAGCGAAAGACGTGCATTGGCAGGATTGTTACCATTGCGTGTGTTGTATACAAATCCGATGTTTGCCGCTGCTGTTCCACCAGCAAGCATACGCAGCGGACGACGCCAAAGACTGATAGTCCATTTGTGCAACAGCGAATAGCGGAATGTATAATTGCCTGCCATCTCGCCGCCATTGCCCGAACGATTGTCGGCATAAGCAACGTTGCCTTCGTGCTGAAACTGGTTAACCCAGGCAGTAGAATCGTTCTCGCGACGCGTGTGCGATAGAAATGTGAGGCTGGTGCCACGATATTTCTCTGGCGAGAGATATGTGTCAAGAATATTGGTATAGCCAACACCAATCATCAGGGCATTGGTTTTGTATTGAGGTTGTTGTATGCCAATGCTGTTGTGGCAGCCGTCTCCGTTTGAAGCGGCTGCCGCAACAACACCGCCCAACAATAGGGCAGCTATGCTTATAAGCTTAGAGATCTTCATTTTCTGTAAAGATATTGAGTTGTCCTGTCATTTCGTCTATCACCTGCTGCTGGCTTTTCCCTGCATCAGGGTCAAGGTTTTCGGGCTCGTTGTTGTCTTCGTTTTCGTCGTTGTCCGATTCGGGTTCGGGATGTCGTTTAGGTTCAAGTTCCTTTACATCGGCCACATCCAGTGTTGTAATGCGCTTGCCTTTGGCCTTGAATCCCTTTACGGTGATAAACTCTTCGGCATCAATCTCTATTGGCGGACGTTGCGTTTCTGTTCCATCAGGTGCTGTTGAGGGCGCATAGTCCACCTTGATAAGTGGATAAGGTGTATCTGTTAGCAGCAGCAACTTGCTGTTAGGATTTTCGCCTATATAGTTCTGTGGACGCTTGGTTGCCTCCATGCGGAATCGCTTTAGATATAGGTTGCCCGAATTGTCGGCATCAAGCAGCACGGCAGTCCATACCTTGTCGGGGTTCCACTTCTCTATTATCTTGATATTGTCTTCGTAGTGATTGTTGGCATCGAATGTAGAGATGTAGAAGTTGCCGTCGTCCAATACCACCAATATAGAGTCCTCGTCGAAGAATTCGCCCAGCAGTCTTCCATGCTCGTCGTAGTTTAGGCGGTTTACATCGGGATCGTACCACACCTTGCGTCCGCCAAGGGTTGAATGTCCATGACTCTTCAAGCCTATACGATGAATAGGATTTCGTGTTACAAGGTTGCCCTTTGATGCACGTCCCTTGATAGCTATCTCGGAGAAATCCTTGTCGATGAATATCTTCTTTAGCTTAGGGTTGGCCTCAAGCGTAACCTTTATAACCTCAGCCTCGCCATTGGGGTTGGCTGTAAAGTATAGTACACGCGAGCCAGGCGTGCCTTGCGTCAGGTCGTATTCCTTGCCCACCGTCATTGTAGGCACAAAGAAACGCTTGATAAATGCGGCACCTGCCTTGCCATCACGGTATACTACATTATATATAGTGCGCTTGTCGTTCTTCTTGAACACTTGCACATGCAGAATGTTCTTGCCTACAAATATCTTGTCGGCTGCACGCACCATCTTGTACTTGCCGTCTTTGAAGAACACTATTATGTCGTCGATGTCGGAGCAGTTGCATACAAACTCGTCCTTCTTAAGTCCGGTTCCGATAAATCCCTCTTGTCGGTTGATGTACAATTTTTGGTTAGCCTCCACCACCTTCGATGCCTCAATGGTGTCGAAGCTCTTTATCTCGGTGCGGCGTGGATGGTCCTTGCCATATTTGTCGCGTATGAATTCAAACCATTGCACAGTTACGTCAATCATATGAGCCAAGTCGTGCTCAATGTCGGCAAGTTCTGCCTTGATGCGTGCTATAAGTTCGTCGGCCTTGTCTTTGTTGTATTTCAGTATGCGCTGCATCTTTATTTCGAGCAGACGCAGAATGTCGTCGCGTGTGATGTCGCGGTGGAATGTATATTCGTACACGTTGGCATTGCCAGTGCTTGCGTTTTCGGCAGGCACACGGAACACCTGATTCTTGAAAGGCTCAAGCTTGGAGGCGATAAAAGCCACAACCTCGTCTTGCGACTTGGCCTGCTCAAACTTCTTCTCTTTGTATATGCGTTCCTCTATGAATATGCGCTCCAGTGACGAGAAGAATAATTGTTCCTCAAGTTCGGCCTTGCGTATCTGCAGCTCACGGCGCAACAGTCCCATTGTAGTATCGGTACTGTGGCGCAGCACATCGCTTACGGTAAGGAAACATGGCTTGTTGTCCTCGATAACGCAGCAGTTTGGCGATATGTTTATCTCGCAGTCGGAGAATGCGTACAAGGCATCTATTGTCTTGTCCGACGACACTCCAGGAGCCAAATGTACCTGTATCTCCACTTCGGCAGCCGTATTGTCGTCCACTTTCTTAGCCTTAATCTTGCCCTTGTCTATTGCCTTAAGTATAGAGTCGATAAGGGTAGTGGCGGTTTTTGAGAAAGGAATCTCGCGAATGACAATAGTCTTCGAGTCGAGCTTCTCTATCTTTGCACGCACCTTTACCATTCCGCCACGCTGTCCGTCGTTGTATCTCGATACATCTATAGAGCCACCTGTAGGGAAGTCGGGATAAAGACTAAACTCTTCGCCACGTAGATAGTGTATTGCAGCGTCGCATATCTCGACAAGATTGTGAGGCAGTATCTTGCTGCTCAAGCCCACGGCAATGCCTTCCGCACCCTGTGCTAAAAGGAGCGGAAACTTGACTGGCAAGGTGATAGGTTCCTTGTTGCGTCCGTCGTAAGAGAGTTGCCAGTTGGTAGTCTTTGGATTAAATACCACATCGAGTGCAAACTTCGACAATCGTGCCTCTATATAACGTGGAGCCGCAGCGCGGTCTCCGGTAAGTATGTTACCCCAGTTGCCTTGACAGTCAATAAGCAAGTCCTTTTGTCCCATCTGCACCAATGCGTCGCCTATAGAAGCGTCGCCATGCGGGTGAAACTGCATAGTATGTCCCACAATATTGGCCACCTTGTTGTATCGTCCGTCGTCCATACGCTTCATCGAGTGCAATATGCGTCGCTGTACTGGCTTTAGACCGTCCTCGATATGTGGCACGGCACGTTCAAGGATTACGTATGAGGCGTAGTCCAGAAACCAGTTTTGGTACATACCGCTAAGATGATGTACGGCAGAAGCGTCGAATCGGTTCACCGGTTTGTAGTCGGAATGTTGCTCTATGTCTTTTATCTCGTCATCCATAAGTATATCGTGTGCGTTGTTTTATGCTAATAGTCAATAGCAAAGGTACTAAAAAAAATGGAAATTGTAAGCATATAGACGTGTTTCGAGGCTGAGTTTCATAACATTTAACTTGAATAACGTTACGAAATCAGTCAAAAAAGCGTATCTTTGCATCCTATAAGCAATTTAATGCAGAATTTCAGAATAATAAAACACATATAACAATGGCACAAGAAGACGTTTTCAAGAAAATCGTGAGTCACTGCAAAGAGTATGGTTTCGTATTCCCAAGCAGTGAGATTTATGACGGTCTTGCCGCTGTCTATGATTACGGACAGAACGGCGTTGAACTTAAGAACAACATCAAGGAATATTGGTGGAAGAGCATGGTGCTTCTTCACGAGAATATCGTGGGCATCGACTCTGCTATCTTTATGCATCCTACAATATGGAAGGCAAGTGGACACGTTGATGCCTTCAACGACCCTCTCATCGACAACCGCGACTCTAAGAAACGCTATCGTGCCGATGTTCTTATCGAGGATCAGATAGCCAAGTACGACGAGAAGATAGAGAAGGAGATTGCCAAGGCACGCAAGCGTTTCGGCGATTCGTTTGATGAGGCTCAGTTCCGTGCTACTAATGGTCGTGTGCTCGAGCATCAGCAGAAGCGCGACGCTCTCCACGAGCGTTACACTGAGGCTATGCAGGGCCCAAACCTTGTAGAGCTTAAGCAAATTATCGAGGACGAGGGCATTGTTGACCCAATAAGCGGAACAAAGAACTGGACCGATGTTCGTCAGTTCAACCTTATGTTCTCTACAGAGATGGGTTCGGTAGCCGATGGTACCAACAAGATATATCTACGTCCGGAGACTGCACAGGGTATCTTCGTTAACTACCTCAACGTTCAGAAGACTGGCCGTATGAAGATTCCTTTCGGTATTGCTCAGATTGGTAAGGCTTTCCGTAACGAGATTGTGGCACGTCAGTTTATCTTCCGTATGCGCGAGTTCGAGCAGATGGAGATGCAGTTCTTTGTACAGCCAGGCACCGAGATCGAATACTTCAAGAGATGGAAGGAGCTGCGCATGAAGTGGCACCAGGCTCTCGGCTTCGGTGCAGAGAATTATCGTTTCCACGACCACGAGAAGCTGGCCCACTATGCCAACGCTGCTACCGACATCGAGTTTAAGATGCCGTTCGGCTTTAAGGAGGTAGAGGGTGTACATAGCCGTACCAACTTCGACCTTTCTCAGCACGAGAAGTTCTCAGGACGTTCAATCAAGTACTTCGATCCACAGACCAAGGAGTCGTACACTCCGTATGTAATCGAGACTTCTATCGGTGTCGACCGTATGTTCCTCTCGGTTATGTGTCACTCTTATCGTGAGGAGCAGCTCGAGAATGGTGAGACACGTGTTGTACTTCTTTTGCCACCGGCACTCGCTCCTACCAAGCTCGCTGTGTTGCCACTTGTAAAGAAGGACGGACTGCCAGAGAAGGCTCGCGAGATTGTAAACGATCTCAAGTTCCACTTCAACACTCACTATGATGAGAAGGATACTATCGGCAAGCGTTATCGTCGTCAGGACGCTATAGGTACTCCTTATTGCGTAACTGTGGATTATGACACACTGAAGGACAACACCGTAACCTTGCGTTTCCGCGATACTATGGAGCAGGAGCGTGTAAGCATAGACCAGCTTCGCGACATCATTGAGGACAAGGTTAGCATCACAAGCCTCTTGAAGAAGCTTCAGTAAGCTTTGGCTTGCAGCATAATAACATATATTTGACACAATACATTTAAATGAAGAGATTCAGCTTATATTTTCTTTCGTTGCTCGTCATGATGCTGTCGTCAGCGCTTGTGTCGTGCAGCGAAAGCAACGAAGAGGATACGGAGTTTAACGATTGGCAGACTCGCAACGAACAGTATTTCGACCAGAAGTACAATGAGGTGAAGGCTCTCGTTGATGCCGGCAATACCGACTGGAAGATTCTGCGCAAATGGTCGTACGAGGGCAATGTGGCTACACATAGCTACGACCACGTGCTTGTCAACGTATTGAAGGAAGGCACAGGAGCCGGATGTCCTCTGTATACCGATACGGTTGACGTGCACTATAGTGGTCGACTTATTCCGTCCGAAAGCTATAGCGACGGTTATTTGTTCGACCAGTCGTGGACAGGCGATTTTGATGAGGCTACTGCCAAGCCAAGTACTTTTGCTGTAGGTGGCAATATTGTCAATGGTTTTAGCACAGTATTGCAGTACATGCACATTGGCGACAAGTGGCGCGTATACATTCCTTATCAGCTTGGCTATAATGACAAGGCAAGTGGCAGCGTTCCTGCCTACTCAACGCTTATCTTCGACATGGAGCTTGTGCACTATCGCCATGCCAACAACAAACCTAAGGTTGTGGCACGTCGTGTAAAATAAGGCTGAGTCGCATGCTATAATATAAAAAGGTGTGCCGCTACTCTTGATTGGGAGTAGCTGTACACCTTTTTGCTTTTATACTCTTTTCTATACGCACCACCAATTATCCCAAGCGGGTCTAACCATCGGAAATGAAAGGATAGTAAAATGATGTAATATCACTTATTTATAGTCTGTTAGGAATAAAAGCCGATTTCACAAAGGCATCAAACATACAATAGTCGGATATAAAAGGTAAACGAATAGTTTTATGGCATCATCTGTATATCATATTAACACACCCAAGACCAAAAACTCTTGTCGTGAGATACTTTCTTTAAGCAATGGGGAACGTGGAGCAAAGATGGCATTAGAGGAAATAAAAAGAAAAATGGAAAATTACTACAAGGAAAAGTCATTCAACAGATGCTCAAAGTGAAATGATTGTTTTTACATTATAAACATAATCAGAATGGAAAGATGAATATACATACACTTATAGGCGAAGCTACCGCTTACGATAAAAAAGAACAACTTGAAGTCAAGCGACCGAAGAGTTGGCTCAAAAGTGTTTCAGCTTTTGCCAATGGCGAAGGTGGAACTTTGGTGTTCGGTATTAGCGATGATGACCAAGTGGTTGGACTTGCTGATGCCGAAAGTGATGCTGAGAGAATAAGTGAGGAGATAAAGACAAAACTCGACCCAGTACCAACCGTCAACCTTGAATTTAAAGAGGTAGATGGCAAGAAACTTGTGCTTCTTCATGTTTACAAAGGACAAGAAACGCCATATTACTATATCGGTGATAAGCAACGTTTGGCATTCGTAAGAATAGGTAATGAATCTGTGGTTGCAGATCGTCTCAAACTGAAAGAACTTGTGCTGAGAGGTGCAGGACGCACCTACGACTCAATACCATCACCCTATAAGTTTGAGGACATGTCTTTCTCACGTCTCAAATCCGTACATTATAAACGTTTGGGAATGTCTTTCAATGATAGCGATTTTGAATCTTGGGGTATCATTGATGATGATGGAAAACTGACTAATGCTGGTGCATTGCTGGCTGATGATTCTCCAATTCGTCATTCACGCATATTCTGTACTCGATGGAATGGTCTTGACATGACAAGTGGATTGGGTGAAGCACAGGATGATGCAGAGCTTGAAGGTAGTGTCGTAGGACAATTACAAGATGCAGTTGCTTTTGTAAGAAACAATTCGCATAAGCGATGGTGGAAAGAAGCAGAATACAGAGAAGAACTGCCAGATTATCCCGAACGTGCAGTAACGGAAGTTATATGTAATGCCATCATTCATAGAGATTATCTTGAATTTGGCAGTGAAATCCATATTGACATGTATGATGATCGAATGGAAGTGTACTCTCCTGGTGGTATGTTTAGCGGAAAACTTATCCAGCAGATGAACCCTTTGGCTGTGCCTTCCAAACGTAGGAACCCATTGCTTGCTGATTTCTTTAACCGTTTGAAACTAATGGAGCGTAGAGGCAGTGGTATGAAGAAAATCATAGGCGCATACAAACGTTTTGAGGGGATAAAGGGTTATCGTGCCCCCAAATTTCGTTCTGATGCAACCGAATTTCATGTCACGCTTTGGAATCTGAATTACGATGAAAGCGCTATTGGGGAGATAAGTCCTACAGAAATTCCCTTGATAATACAAGAATATAAGGGAAAAGACAAAGACCTGTTCGTAAAAGAGTTCGTAAAAGACACTCCGCAGTTCGCAAAAGAGTTCGTAAAAGCAAGTCGTAAAATATACAAACTGATTTCTCAGAATCCACACATCAGTGCAGCACAGATAGCAGAATCTATCGGCTTGTCGCCACGACAAGTACAAAAGTACATGAAACGGCTACAAGATTTGGACAAGATTGTTCGTGTTGGAGGACGCAAGACTGGCGAATGGAAAATTATAGACGAGGAGTACGAAGGCTTCTTCGATAGAATATAATTTGTAAAAGGCAGATGGTTATACCACTAATCGGTTAGCCACCTGCCTTTTCTTTACGCATTTGCGTTGAGCCTTCATTTCTCCATACACGACACCACATAATAGACTATAGACGAAACCGTATAAATGAAGCACGGCAGGAATATCCATAACATTGCCTTCATCCAACTATTCGATAGCCACACGCCCTCATTCCGTTTTATTATGTTATCGGTTTGGCTGCAAAGGTATATTGTTGCCAATGATATTCAAGCAGCCTTTATGGTTTATTAAAAGTGCTGATCTTGTATCACGAGATAAGAATTTGCAAGTGGCTGATTTACAACGGTTAAAACTGTATTTTGGAGGATTGATAACAGTAACCACCAAAAAGGGCCTTGCGCTTATAAGCATATATAAGGTGGATTGTGGTATATAATCCTTTGCTAAGTATATTATGTTACTTTGCCAATTAATATATATTCTTTTGCCAATTATATTATGTTACTTTGCCAAGTAATAAATATTCTTTTTGAGCCGCCATAATACAAGGCCTTGTCAATTCAGCACAATAAAAAAGCGGACAAGTCTGTGTGACTTGTCCGCTCATTGTGTGGGCGTTGACGGATTCGAACCGCCGACCCTCTGCTTGTAAGGCAGATGCTCTAAACCAGCTGAGCTAAACGCCCGATAACCTTATCGGTATTGCTTTTGTAACATTGCTTAGTTCTTTAAAGCGAGTGCAAAGGTAGTGGATTTATTTGTAACCACCAAATGTTTTGAAGACTTTTTTCAAAAAAAACTTCAAAAAAGATATTTTTCCTTGCTTTTTAGGCTATTTATCCCCTCTTGTATGAGGTTTTGGGGCGAAAAAGAGGGGGCCTATTTTGACACCCCCTCATTATATGTTGAAGATTATTATTCCTTGTATTCAACCTTCACCACAACAACTCGTATGTTCTGGTCTTCCTTGTCGGTCTTAATCTTGGCAATGTGCCAGTCGCCAGGGAAGAAGATAAAGAACTTGTCGGGTTCAGAGTCAACAAACTTGGTTTTGTCCACCTCGTATGTATAGTTGATGATGTCGGGGCGGTAAGGACCCTTAGGCTTGCTTGTAACGTGGTCGAGCAAACCAAAACGCTCGCTGCCCTTAACTACATACTGAAAGTCGACATACTGACGATGGCTCTCGGTGCCTCTTTTCTCAAGGTCTCCATTCTCGCCATCTTCTACATTAGCCTTCATGGTAGTACCAGGTATGGGATGTTGACCAGCTGGTAGAGCCAAGAGATCGGTCTTTGCAAGCCATGCAAACAGTTGCTTCCACTGCGGATTCTTCTTGTATTGGGTGTAAAACTCAGGAAGGTTGACGGTAGCATCTGGCGATGCAGCGTCAAATCCATTGCGCCATTTGCCAGCCTCAGCCCACTTAGTGGCCTTCTTCTCAAGTTTCTTGTCGTTGCAAGGCTTGGTGTACACGCCTTGCGCCATTGTTGTAAGAGATGCGGCAAACGATATAGCGACTGCCGCAAGCATTGTCTGTAGTCTGTTCATTTTGTTTTAATTATTAGTATAATGTAAATACGAAAAAAAGGTGCGCCACACTAATGACACACCTCTTTAAATTCTCTCATTATTATCTTAAATGTGGGTGGTGATGGATTCGAACCACCGAAGGCATAGCCAGCAGATTTACAGTCTGCCCCATTTGGCCACTCTGGTAACCACCCGTTGCTCTTTTAAAGCGAGTGCAAAGGTAGTTATTTTATTTTAAACTCCAACACTTTTGCTTAATTATTTTCTAAAATATCAAGTTTTTTTCTTTCCCGTGTGTGATATTTAAGCTATCTTTGCAGAAGATAGGCTTCACCTCAGCAATTGAAGCAAGCTTCATTGCATTCATTACAAACTAAAACAAATCATATAAAAAGACCTAAATTAAAATGAAGAGAAACCCATTAGTATTGTTTATTGCCGCAGCTGCACTTGTTGTCAGCACGTCGGCATTTGGAATATCTAAGGTAGCCAAGCCGCAGCGCAAGGCAGTCAAGACACATGTCGTGGATCAGCAAGCTACAGTATTTACTGATGCTTGGGTGGAGGACGAGACAAAGTTTGAGGATCGCAAGCTTAAGGCACATGCTACATTCATTCCTTACTCGTCTACAAAACTTATGCAGAAAGACGAACACTATCGTCTGGCATGGGCAACACCGCTGTATGCCGATTATCTTTTGCTGAATGGCGAATGGAAATTTCGCTACACTCCAGATTGGCGTAAGGGCAAGCCCGAAGAGAAGGACTTCTATGCCGACAACGCTGACGTCAGCTCTTGGGATAACATCAAGGTGCCCCTAAATTGGGAGATGGCAGGCTATGATGTGCCTGTATATAATAATGTGGGATTCCCGTTCAAGGCAAATCCTCCACATATCGAGGCTTTTGATGATAACTTCGACAAGAATCCGGTAGGCTCATACCGCCGCACATTTAATCTGCCTGAGGGTTGGAACCAAGGCAAGCGCGTGTTCCTTCACTTTGATGGTGCGTGCAGTGCCATTGTGGTTTGGGTAAACGGCAAGTATGCTGGCTACTCTCAGGGAGCTAACACCGATGCAGAGTTTGATGTAACCTCGCTTGTACGTAAAGGCGAGAACAATGTATCGGTACGTGTATACCGTTGGTGCGATGGCTCTTATCTTGAGGGGCAGGATATGTGGCACCTTGCAGGCATACACCGCGATGTGTATCTTGTAGCTACACCGCAGACCTATATAGCCGACCATTACATTACATCTAAGCTTGACGATACATACCAGGCTGGTTCAATGTCGGTAGAGCTTACCATAGACAACGCTCTTGCCAAGAAGACAACCAAGCAGATAGAGGTAGAGCTTCTCGACCCTAACAACTTGCGTGTGGCAAGCAAGCAGGTGGCAGTGGCAATGAATGCGGCTGACCTTACACGCAAGATTACAGTAAACTTAGACAACCTTAAGGACATTAAGGCATGGTCGCCAGAGAGTCCGTCGTTGTATACCGTTATTGTGCGCCAACTAAATGGCAATGCCGAGGAGATGGTGTTCTCTACACGTTATGGTTTCCGCGAGGTAGAGCGTCGTGGCAACCTTATATATGTAAACGGTAAGCGCGAGTATTTCAAGGGTGTCAACACACAGGATATACATCCGCTATACGGACACGCTATCGACGTGCCTACAATGCTGAAGGATGTAGTGCTGATGAAGCAAGCCAATGTCAACACTGTGCGCACATCACATTATCCACGCCAACCTAAGATGTACGCCATGTTCGACTACTATGGACTGTATTGCATGGACGAGGCAGACATCGAATGCCACGGTTATCAGAAGATATCAAACGTTCCGTCTTGGCGAAACGCATATGTAGACCGTATAGAGCGCATGGTGCTGCGCGACCGCAACCATCCGAGCGTTGTGTTCTGGTCGCTTGGCAACGAGGCAGGTGGCGGATGCAACTTTGATGCTTCGTACGATTGTGTCAAGAAGCTGTTGCCTGGACGCGATGCTATTGTACACTACGAAGGCAGCGAGCAAGGCAAGAACAATTCGGACCTTGGCACAAGTATGTACCGTAGGATAGATGTGGTAAAGGGTCTGCGCGACGGATTGCACGGCAAACCTTACTTCCTATGCGAGTATGCACATGCTATGGGTCAGGCTGTGGGCAACCTGCAGGAATATTGGGACCTAATAGAGGGCAGCACAGGCATAATAGGCGGTTGTATATGGGACTGGGTAGACCAGGGCATCTACGACACACGTCGTATAAAGGCTGGTCAGCCACTTGTAGACCCAAAGACAGGTTTGCACTATTACACCTCTGGCTACGATTATACCAAGATGAACAAGGGATATCGTGGTTTCCAGGGCGACTTTATGAGCAACGGCATCATAACACCAGGTAGAGAGTGGACAGCCAAGCTTACAGAGGTGAAGTATGTATACCGTTATGTGGATTTTGATAAGCTCGATGGACATACACTTACATTGCGCAACAAGTATTGTTTCACCGACATTGCCAACCTTTTCTATCTTAAGTATACAGTACTTGCCAATGGTTCGGCCATAGAGACAGGCAACTTGGTGTTGCCCCCGTGCGCTCCCGGTCAATCGGCCTTTATAAACATTCCTTATAAGGACGTGGCAGACGACGGCAAGGAATATGTCGTTACGCTGAGCCTTTGCCTAAAGAACGCTACAACATGGGCAGAACGCGGATATGAGATGTTGGCACAGCAGTTTGCCATTAATGCGGCAGGGGGCGTAGCCAAGTCGGTTGCCGACCCAACATTTGTTCAGCAGCCTCGTGCGGCACTTCCGGCAGTAACCGCAAAGGGCAAGCTTAAGGTAAAGGGCAATACTGTTACAGGCGAGAACTTCAGTCTTGCGTTCGACGCCGATGGCTCTATAGCCAATTGGACATATAACGGTACACAGATTGTAGAGCCTTCTACAGGTCCCGACTACTGCGGTTTCCGCAGTATAGCCAACGATAATGTATCGCTTGGAGCAACTGGTGGCGTGGCAAAGAACGATAATCTTGTAGGTGGTGTTATTACTGGCAAGAAGACTTTGGTAAAGGCCCCTCGCAAGGTAGGCAAGAATGTGGTGGTTGAGACAGCTGTAGCCAACAGTGTCGACACTCATGCTATACGCTATACTATCTACCCTGACGGTACGGTGGATATGCGCATAACCTTCAACAACTCTAATGCTGACAATCGCCGTGTTGGCGTTACAATGCAGTTTGCACCAGGCATGGAGAAGGTAGACTATTATGCCAAGGGTCCTTGGTCTAACTATATAGACCGCCAGCGTGGGTCGCTGCTCGGACTCTATCACACAACTGTTGATGGCATGTTCGAGGAATTGAGTGCCCCACAGACCATGGGCGACCGCCAGGGATTGCGCTACTTGCAGCTTACGGGCAACGGCATTAAGCTTGGAGTGCAGACAGAAGGCCAGCTGGCTTTCTCGCTATCGCATATCGACGATGCACAGCTCGACTACGACGTGTTCTATGGTGGCAAGCACCCGTACGATCTTGTTCGCAAGCCTCAGATATTTGCTCACTTCGACTTCTGGCAGCGTGGTATAGGCAACCGCTCTTGTGGTGGCGACTCATGTCTGCCGCAATACCTCACCCCTACAGGCGAGCATGTGGTAATGTTGCGCTTTAAGCCGACAGCCGAATAAGAAAACTAATTAAGAGGGTGGGCAAGAGAGGGGATAACTCCTCTTTTTGCCACACCCTCTTAAAACTAAATATCATGACACAATTATTTATATTGCAACTGGTATGTTGCACCATTACTGCTATGTTGGCTTTGCATCTGGCAATGGCAAGTTTGCAAGTAAGATGGAAGCAGCAGCGGTACGAGATATCAAGATGGTTGCTTTGTGGAGCAATGCTCCTGTTCTCTATACACTATTTCTTGCAGATGACTTTGGGCTTTCGTGGCCAAGGTGCAGACGTAGGTGCGGTGTTCAATATAATGTTCTATACCCCCGTATCTTTTATAATAACCCTCTCTATCATCAATATGGAGAGCACAACAAACAATGTGCTTCGCTACTGCTTGCGAGGAGCAGCGGCCTATGCGCTCATTGTCATTGTCTTTGTATTTGGTGTAATACAAAATGGTAGCCTACGTATTGGCAGTTTGCTATACGTTATGCTTGCACTCTTTGTGGCAAGCATGGCCTACTTCATATATTCTATCCGCTATGAGATACAAAAGCGTAAGAAGAAGCTATTAGAGGAGTCGGCTACCGACCTTATGCCATACGTGCGTTATGCGCAGACCAGTCTAACCCTGCTATACATTTCGGCAGCCTTTCTGCCCATTGTTATTCTCTTCAACACCTTATTATTATATGTAGGTCCGCTAATGTTGCTCATTATCGTCTTCTTTGTTCATAGCTTCGTTTCATTGGGCTATTATATCTCGCCTAACGACAATATTTTAAACGAACAAGACGAACTTGCAGAACAGATAGACAACGCTGATATAAAAGACGAAGAGCTTAAGCCACTGGCTCCACACGAACAGATATCACCAGAGCGCTTGAAGCAGATAGAAACGGCACTAAGAAAATGGTGTGCCGACGGAATGTACAAAGACAGCAATGTAACCATATACTCGTTGGCTGCCAACTTAGGTTGCAAGAAGTATGAGCTGACCGAGTACTTCAATCTTTCGGAGCATACCAACTTTAGAACATGGCTAAGCGATATACGATTTAATGAAGCTATACGAATAATAAAAAACAACCCCGAATATAACAATGATACCATATCTATAGAGTGCGGATTTTCATCGCACACACAGATATACCGCATTTTTAAGCAGAAAACGGGGCTTTCGCCAAGTCAGTGGCGCGACCATATTAGGCAACAACAACTATAGGAATGCAACAAATCAATACCAAATATTATAAAAAAGAGGGTGTGCAAAATAGAACTTCCTTTAACTTCTATTTTGACACACCCCTTTTATATCTTTCGTGATTCTGCTTGTTTTACCAGCAAGCATCTATTACCTTTTGTGTAGCACCAGTATGCTCTTCAACAACACGGCCTGCCACATCACCAAGTTTCTTTATTAGTTCAGGCGAACTCATAAGGCAGTCCATTTGAGCCTTAAAATCGTCGTACGAGCTAATTTCTATGCCACCTTTCGACTGCAATAGCCACTGAGCCTCCTGGAAATGTTTGTTGTTAGGGCCAAAGAATACAGGCATATTCCATACCGCAGCCTCAAGCACGTTGTGAATGCCGACACCGAAACCGCCGCCAACATAAGCTACGTCACCATAATTATATATAGACGACAGCAAGCCGAAGCAATCGATGATAAGACATTGGGCATTGGCAGCCTCCTCGGGCGATGTCTGTGTATAGCGCACCGTTTTGCGGTTGAGCTTAGACATTATCTGCTGCAAATGTTCCTCGCTTATGACGTGAGGCGCAATGATGAGCTGCCAGTCGGGATGCTCGTTAAAGTAGCGTATGAAGATATCCTCGTCAGGTCCCCAAGACGAACCCGCAACAAAAGTCTTGCGGTTGCCTCTGAAAGCCTCAACAATAGGCAGTTGCTTGGCAGCATCGCGTATCTGCAATACACGGTCGAATCGGGTGTCGCCTACAACCTCTGACGCGTCGATGCCAATACTATGCAACAGCTGTCGGCTCTCCTCGTTTTGTACGAAGAACTTAGTAACGCAATGCAACACCTTGCCATACTGCTTGCCGTACCAGCGGAAGAATATCTGATTCTTACGGAATATGCACGACACGCTATATACTGGCACTCCACGATGCTGCAAGATGTGGAAGTAGTTGTACCAGAACTCGTACTTAATGAAGAATGCCATAACTGGACGCACAGTACGCAAGAAGCGTCGCGAGTTGCGTATTGTGTCGAGCGGCAGATAGCATACAATGTCGGCACCCTTATAGTCCTTGCGCACCTCATAGCCCGAAGGCGAGAAGAAGGTAAGTAGAATCTTGTATTCAGGGTGCAGTTCTCTAAGGCGCTCCATTAAGGGGCGCCCCTGTTCGAACTCGCCAAGCGATGCAGCATGAAACCATACATACTTGGCTGTAGGGTCTACCTGCTCGCGCAGCAACTTTATGGTCTGTCGTTCGCCCCGCCACATCTTTTTAACCTTTTCGTTAAACAGACTGGCTATGGCTACACCTATTAAATATAGGTATATTACTATGTTGTACATATTTTATGTGTCTTACTTCAACACTTCGATAGCCTTGCGCAGACGGCGCAGAGTTTCCTCCTTGCCCAAGAAAGCCGATATGTCGAACATACCCGGACCCTTGCCAATGCCTACCAATGCAAGACGGAAGGCGTTCATAACGTCGCCCAGCTTGTAGCCCTTGTCTTCAATCCACTTCATAACGACGGGTTCCTGACCCTCGATAGAGAAGTTGTCTATCGACTCGAGCACGTCGGCAAGCTCGCCCATAACCTTGGCTGAGTCTTCCTTCCAACGCTTCTTTACGGTTTTGGCATCATACTCGGTAGGAGCAATGAAGAAGAACGAGCACAATGGCCAAAGCTCCTTAACGAAGCTTACACGATCCTTCATCATAGACACTACCAATGTGATGCGCTCCATAGTTTCGTCGACACCATTGTTGGCTACAATAGGAGCAAAGAGATTGGCAATCTCCTCGTTCGACTTGCGCAAGATATATTCGTGGTTGAACCATATGCCCTTCTGAAAATCGAACTTAGCACCCGATTTAGAACACTTATGAATGTCAAACTGCTCTACGAGTTCGTCAAGAGAGAATAGTTCCTGTTCGGTGCCAGGATTCCACCCAAGCAGAGCAAGGAAATTGACTACAGCCTCAGGGAAGTAGCCGCTCTCACGATATCCTGAAGATACATCGCCTGTCTTAGGATCGTGCCACTCCAATGGGAATACTGGGAAACCAAGGCGGTCGCCATCACGCTTAGACAACTTGCCCTTACCTTCTGGCTTGAGCAACAATGGCAGGTGGGCAAATGTAGGCATAGTGTCTTCCCATCCAAAAGCACGATACAACAGAACATGAAGTGGAGCACTTGGCAACCACTCCTCGCCACGAATAACGTGGGTAATCTCCATAAGGTGGTCGTCAACGATATTGGCAAGGTGATATGTAGGCAGCTCGTCGGCACTCTTATACAGTACCTTGTCGTCGAGAATGTCGCTCTTGATCTTGACATCACCGCGAATCATATCGTTTACATGAACCTCGATACCCGGCTCAATCTTGAAACGTACAACATACTGCTGACCATCGGCAATGCGTTGCTCAACCTCCTCCTTAGAGAGAGTAAGCGAGTTGCACATCTCACCACGGGTGCGTGCGTCGTACTGGAAGTTTTGTATCTCGGCACGCTTAGCCTCAAGCTGCTCAGGAGTATCAAAGGCAATGTAAGCCTTGCCTGCTTCAAGCAACTGCTCGACATACTTCTTGTATATTCCACGGCGCTCGCTTTGGCGATATGGACCATGATTGCCGCCGAATGATACACCCTCATCAAACTTGATGCCGAGCCAGCGGAATGATTCTATGATATAGTCTTCGGCTCCAGGAACAAAGCGATGAGAGTCTGTATCTTCGATACGGAATACAAGGTCGCCGCCATGCTGACGGGCGAAAAGATAGTTATACAATGCTGTACGCACACCACCGATGTGCAAAGGTCCGGTAGGACTTGGTGCGAAGCGCACCCTTACTTTTCTATCTGACATAACTTATTTTGTTATTTATTTCTGTGCAAAGATACTATAAATTTCCCGATTTTCACATTTTTTTTGTAATATTGCAGTCCAAAGGGCAAGAAAAGCCAAAATGCATATAAAAACACTACGCGTATGTATAGATTAGACAACAGTAATGGTCGCTTCTGGCGCAACCTAATGAGCCGTCTGGCACTCATCGTGGTTACGGTTACGGTGATAGTGTGGTCGTTGCCACGCTACGAGAGCCAAAAGTTTAAGTACGATATCGGCAAGCCGTGGATGTATGGTTCGTTTATAGCCAAGTTCGACTTTCCTATCTACAAGACCGATGAAGCCATAAAGGCTCAGGAAGACTCCTTGCTTGAGACCTATCAACCCTACTACAACTACGACCAGTCAGTAGAGAAGAAGCAGATAGACAAGTTTACTGCCGACTTCCATAACGGAATACCAGGCTTGCCGAGCGAGTATGTCAACATCATAGCAAAGCGCCTGCGCCAGCTGTATAGTGCAGGTATTATGGACACGCCAGAGTATAACGAGATATATCGCGACTCTACTACGATGGTGCGTGTGGTTTTAGGCAACAATGCGCAAGGTGTGCCTCTCTCCAACTTCTACTCTACGCTGTCTGCCTACGAGCAGTTGTTTCTTGATGAGCATATAGCAAGTGTGCGCCCAATACTGCAACGCTGTAACCTAAACAACTACATAGAGCCAAACCTTGTGTACGACAAGGAACGGTCGGAAACCGAGAAGAACGACCTCTTGTCGTCAATACCGCCTGCAAGCGGAATGGTGATGAGCGGACAGAAGGTTATAGACCGTGGCGACATTGTGGACGATTACACCTATCGTGTGCTCAACTCGTTTGAGCGCGAGATAAAGCGACGCTCGGCAACACAAAGCGAGATAACGAGCACCTTCATCGGACAGATAATATTCGTAACACTTATGGTGGTGCTATTCACGTTGTATCTGGCATTGTTCCGCCGCGACTACTTCAATAAGCCGCGTTCAATAGCCATGCTCTACTCGCTTATAACGCTATTCCCAGTGGTGGTGTCGCTTATGATGCGGCATAACTTTATGAGTGTCTACATATTGCCGTTTGCCATGGCGCCGATATTTGTGCGTGTGTTTATGGACTCGCGCACAGCGTTCGTGTCGCATATCACCATGATATTGATATGTACAACTGCGGTTAGATACCAGTACGAGTTTATCATCATACAGATTGTAGCAGGACTGATTGCCATCTATTCGCTGCGCGAACTTACACGCCGTGCACAGGTGTTTAAGACAGCAATCCTTGTGGCAATGGGCAGTGCCTTTGTGTATTTGGCACTACAGATGATACAGGACAACGACTTCACGCTGATGGATCACGATATGTACTACCACTTTGTGGTTAATGGCGTGTTCTTGCTCATATCTTACCCAATGATGTATATCATCGAGAAGATGTTTGGCTTTGTATCGAGTGTTACCTTGTTCGAGCTTTCGAATACCAACCGAGGATTGTTACGCAACCTTTCAGAGGTAGCTCCGGGTACGTTCCAACACTCTATCACCGTGGGTAACCTTGCGGCAGAAATAGCCAACAAGATAGGAGCCAATTCGTTGCTTGTGCGTACCGGTGCCTTGTATCACGACATAGGCAAGATGGTAGACCCAGTGTTCTTTACCGAGAATCAGGCTGGTGTAAATCCGCACGACAATATGCCGTACAAGGAGAGTGCGCGCATTGTTATAAGTCATGTTACCGAGGGTGTGAAGATGGCAGAAAGGGAGAATCTGCCTGCCATCATACGCGACTTTATCGTTACGCATCATGGCACAGGCCTTACCAAGTACTTCTATATAAAGTATAAGAACGAGCATCCAGACGAGGAGGTAGACACAGCTCCATTCAGATATCCTGGTCCTAATCCGTTTACCCGCGAGCAAGCTATCCTTATGATTGCTGATGGGGTAGAGGCGGCGTCGCGCTCATTGCCAGAATATACAGAAGAGAGCATAGCCGAATTGGTGAACAAGATTATAGATGGTGATGTTGCTGATGGATATTTCAAGGAATGTCCTATCACATTCCGCGATATTGCCCTTGCCAAGCTTGTGCTTATCGAACGTCTTAAGTCGATATACCACACCCGTATCTCTTATCCGGAAATGAAGAAATAGGGGTTGTGGCATATAACATTGAAAGCAAGTGCTATCAACTAAAAAGCTGCACAAACTAAAAGGTTTGTGCAGCTTTTATTAATTATTCTGTTAATAGAACTTAAATAACCTATCTCTTATTCGGAAGAATAGGACAATTCACTTACCTTTGCAACCAATTTTTTAAAGGTAATTAAGATGAATAAGTTAAAAATGGCTTGCTTGACAGCAGCGATTGCATCAAGCAGCGTATCGTTTGCAGGAGGACTGCTAACAAACACAAACCAGAATGTAGCGTTTAACCGTATGATGAGCCGTGAGGCTTCTATTGGTATTGACGGTGTATATTACAACCCTGCTGGCGTTGTATTTCTTGGCGAGGGACACCATTTGTCTCTCAACTGGCAGTTGGCTTACCAGACCCGTACTATCAAGAATGGCTACGATCTGTTCAAAAACAATGTGAACAACCCTATTACTCCACGTGAATTCAAGGGAGAGGCTTTCGCTCCCGTTATCCCTTCTCTACAATATGCATACAACAAGGGACGCTGGTCGTTCCAGGCTAACCTCGCATTGACAGGCGGTGGCGGCAAGTGTACATTCGACAACGGACTGGGTTCGTTTGAGAAGATTGTAGGCGAGACTGCTATGGGTGCTTGGGGCTTGGCAAAGTCTTTGGATGGTGCTCTTGGTGCTAATATGTTTGCTACCGACGCAGCTTTCGGTTCTGAGCCAGGAAAGTATAGCTACAACAGCTATATGCACGGTCGTCAGTACTACTATGGCATCTCTATAGGTGCTGCCTATAAGGTGAGCGATAACTTCAGCGCATTCGCCGGTTTGCGTACTGTATATGCATCATGCAACTACTATGGATATGTTCGCGACATCAAGGTAGGCAATACACCGCTTTATACAGTTCTCGACCCTACTAAGACCGATGCTGCCGACATTCTTCTTAGCTGTGACCAGACAGGACTCGGTTTTACACCAATCATTGGTATTGACTACAAGACTGGCCGTTGGAACTTCTCTGCCAAGTACGAGTTGAAGACACGTATGCGCCTTAAGAATAAGTCGGTAAATCAGGCTCCATCTATTGGTAACCTTCCTGAAAACCTCGCTAAACAAATAACTGGAGGTCTTACACAGAAGTTTATGGGTGCTGGTATGTCACAGGCTGATGCATTGGCAGCTGCTCAGGCAAAGACAGCAGAGGTGCTTTCAAGTCCAAATGTAAAGGACGCAATGGTCAAGATTAAGGGCAAGTTCGACAGTTCTCTTGGCGAGGCAGTAGGCGAGTACGAGGATGGCAAGAAGATTGCTGGCGACATCCCTGCTTACCTCACTCTTGGTGCTGGCTATGCTCCAACCGATGATCTTCGCATCAACGTTGGTTTCCACTGGTTCGACGACAAGAACGCAACATCATACAACAACCGTAACAAGAAGCTCGACCGTGGTACTCTTGAGTATAACGCCGGTGCTGAGTACGACATCAACAAGCGCTTTACTGTAAGTGCTGGTTGGCAGTGCACAAGCTATGGTTTGAGCGATGAGTATATGGACGACAAGTCGTTTGTTGTAAGCTCCAACTCGGTAGGTGTTGGTGGTGTTATCCGCCTTACAAGTCGTATGAAGCTCAATGTGGCTTACTTCCACACCTTTTACGAGCACAAGAAGACATCTGAGAAGTCGACCGTTATTGCCGGTGACTACACTTCCGACTACACACGTAATAACAATGTGTTTGGTGTAGGATTAGATGTTAAGTTCTAAGCTTTCATAACCATTCCATTTAAAATGTCATAAATAATTTCATTTCAAGGGGCAACCTTGCAGAGATGCAAGATTGCCCCTTTTTAGCAACAAAAAGAACCGGAAGTGAAATCGCTTCACCTCCGGCACACAATGTCTACTAATCCTAAACTAACTCTATAACCTACTAAATCTAAAACAACAATCTTAAATATGGAACCTATTTCCCCACGCATGGGGCTGAAAATTTGAAGCTTTAAATATTGTAACTAATCTTTGATCTGGTGTGTGTATATCTGATATCAATTATTTTTTTTGACATTGCAAAGTTAGCAATAACGAGTGGTAGACAATTTAAATAATCGTTCCTTGAGTTGCAAAAATGTTGCAGGAAACAAATGTGCAATAAAATGAAATATGTATAGATAAAAAATATCGCTTGTTTTTTTTCTTCGTATTCCTCTTATAACTCAATATTTTTATATAAATTTGCAAACAAACTTAAACCAAAACAAACTTAAACCCCAAAAACAAATCAGATGAACAAAATGCTCAATATTCTGCGATGGTCGGTGTTTTTAGTATTTCTTGCCATAATTGTGTCTTGCAACAAAGGCGAGAAGAAGCACTTTGTCATTGCCGTTTCGCAATGTTCAGAGGACGTGTGGCGTGAGAAACTTAATGAGGAGCTGCGTATCGCATGCCTATCTTATAATAATGTGGATCTGCGAATACAATCGGCCAATGATGATGTGCGTTTGCAGACCAAACAGATAGAGCGATTTGTCGATGATGACGTAGACCTCCTTATCGTTGCACCAGGTCAGGTGAGTATATCGCCAGCTATAGATCGTGCATACGAGAAGGGCATACCTGTCATTATATTCGACCGTCGTACACGCTCCAACAAGTATACGGCATATATTGGTGCCGATAACTACGAGATAGGCAAGACGATGGGCGAATATCTATCAAGTGCGCTGCCTAAAGGAAGTAGAATTATTGAATTGTGCGGACTGTCTACATCGTCGCCAGCAATTGAGCGTCAGTATGGATTCGACAGCGTTGTGACACAACGTCCTGCTGTAAGTATAGTGCAGAAGCTACATGCCGATTGGACTGAACAAGGTGCCTTTCGTGTGATAGACTCTTTGCTGTCACATCCTTATAATGCTTTCGATTGTATCTTCGCACACAACGACCGTATGGCTATGGGTGCAAGACGAGCAGCCTTGAAACATGGATTGGATATCAGCAAGATAAAGTTTTGCGGTATCGACGCTATGCCACAGCAAGGTGGCGGACTGCCTCTTGTAAACAACGGCACTCTCTTCGCATCGTATATATATCCTACACGCGGCGACGAGGTGTTGCAGTTGGCAATGAACATACTAACCGGCAAGAAGTATAAGCGCGAAAACCAACTATCGTCGGCTCTTGTTACCAGCGACAATGCACGTGTGCTGCTTATGCAGAACGATGAAACCGTAAGACAGCAATACCATTTGTCCACCCTGCGCTCGCGTGTGGACAAGGCTGCTGACGACTTCAATACGCAACGCTTTTATCTGCTGATACTGATTGTATTCATGGTGATGCTCATTGGAGCGTTTGCCTACTCTATACGTGCCTACTTTACCAAGGCACGTATCAACAATAAGCTTAAGGAGTCGATGGAACAACAGCGTCGTATGACAGAGGATATGGAGCAGATGACAAAGACGCAACTACAGTTCTTTACAAACGTAAGTCATGAGTTGCGCACACCGCTAACTCTTATATCTGGTCCGGTAGAACAACTTCTGGAAGATCCAACTGTGCGCGGAACACAGCGCACTATGCTCGAAATGGTGCAGCGCAATACACGAATATTGATACAGCTTGTGGGCGAGATACTCGACTTCCGCAAGGTGCAGAACAATAAGGCGACATTGCATCTAAACAATTTTGCCTTGCAAAACGAATTGCAAACATGGGCAGATGACTTCAGGGCTGTGGCTATGCGTCGCAAGATAAATATAGAGGTGGATACATCTGCCGTAGATACAGAGGCTATGGTTATAGCCGACCGCGACAAATTGGAGCATATCTACTTCAACCTGATGTCCAACTCGCTTAAGTATACCCCCGAAGGTGGCTGTATAACAACAAGTCTGCAGCATAAGGATGGATTCTATACACTACGTGTGGCTGATACTGGCAAGGGAATAAGTGCCGATGAACTGCCACGTTTGTTTGAGCGTTTCTATCAGGCAAAGGGAGCAATAGGCGGTACAGGCATAGGTCTGTCGTTAGTCAAGGCATACGTGGATATGCATAATGGTGATGTGCATGCCGAAAGCGAGTCTGGTAAAGGCACTACCTTTGTTGTGCGCATACCTGATACACAGCCTGGATATGATGCTTCCAAGGATCAGCCAGCTACATCGCAAGCTATAGATCGCAATATGATAGACGACAGCTATATTGCTGCCGATACCAATGCCGAGACGCTTACCGAACATATAACCAATGCAGAGGACTTTGACAACGACCGCCCTCTTGTACTTATCATCGACGACAACAATGGCATGAGGACATATCTGCGTTCGCTGCTCTCGGAGAAATATAATGTGGTTGAGGCTACAGACGGCAAACAAGGACTTGAGGTGGCGCACCGTTATGTGCCACAACTTGTGGTATGCGATGTTATGATGCCAGTTATGGATGGCATTGAGTTTACGGCAAGGCTTAAGGAAGACACGGCTACAAGTCATATACCTGTTGTTCTGCTTACAGCACGTTCGTTGTCAGAGCAACGTGAGGAGGGATATGCCAAGGGTGCCGACTCTTATCTAACCAAACCATTCTCGGGTTCGGTGCTGCTTGCACGTATAGACAATTTGTTACGTTCGCGCACTATGCTACGCTCTATATTCTCGGGTGGAGCGCAAGAGGTTGCTGACGAGGAACAACTTGGACAGCAAGACCAAAGTTTTGTTACACGTCTGCGTGATATTATAAAGAACAACCTTTCCGACTCCGATTTCTCTATCGAGCGATTGGGAGAGAAGATAGGTTTGTCGCGTGTACAACTATACCGCAAGGTGAAGGCACTTACCGGACAGACGCCAGTAGAGCTTCTGCGCAAGGCACGACTTGTAAAGGCACGCCGTATGGTGGAACATACAGACAAGGCAGTGTCTGAGATAGCATACGAAGTGGGATTCACCTCGCCGTCTTACTTTAACAAGTGCTTTAAGGATGAGTTTGGTGTTAGTCCGGGAGCGTTGCGCGAATAGATAAATCAACAGAACGTGAAAACAATAGTCTGTGTATAAGTGTTTTTTGTTTCTTTTTGTTCTGTCATAATAATATTTTTGTATATCTTTGCATAGATAGACAAAAATATACAGATACCAAACTTTTTATAACACAATGTCAACAGACAATTCGCAATATACCGTCCTCGTTGTGGACGGAGGACTTACAAGTATCATTATTTCAACCAAGATGGTTGACGAGAATATTGAAACTACAGACATGCGTGTTGAAATAGCACTCGAGATTGCTTCGAAGATGAACGGAGCTGTGGTTTGCGACCGCAACGACGACGGCACATGCCAATTCCAAATTCTTTTACAAATCTAATAGCTATGATTATTATTAGTGTTCTCTGTTCGTTCTTGGCGGCACTTGGATGCATTCTTGTATAAACAAGGCCGATGAGCTGAACAACCTAAAGTCGGCTTTCCTTGCCAATATGAGTTATGAGATACGCACACCGCTTAATGCTATTGTGGGTTTCTCCGAACTGCTTATCAATTCTGATTCGCCTAAAGAGCAGCAAGAGTATTATCCTCCAGCACTGCCAAAATGCTTGACATTGTTGGCAATGTGCTGGAGGATATACAGCATGTATAGTTATAAGTATTTATCTCTTGGGCAACTCCGCCTTCAGGCCTTCTGTAGCAAGCTTAACACCCTTGCCCTTGCCAAACGACAACTTGCGTGTATTGGTTGTTGCAGTGCCGCTTGCTGCACGTGTGTTGTTTGCACGGTCGCAAGAGAAGTATACGCGCTCGTCTACGTTGATGCCTTCCATTACGCCATCAAATATCTCCTTGTTGTATTTGTCGCTCCATCCAAGCATGAAACCAGAGTCGTCAGTGTTGCCATTGAAGTCGAGTAGATACTTTGCGCCCGATTCAACATACTCCATATATATATTGTACGTGCGAGGGTCGATGTACCATTTGAACTGCATAGTCTGATTGTCGTATACAGGTGAGCCGTCTGGGTTGTACAGCGGATTGCCGTTTTTGTCGTAAGCCTGTGCATAGTCGGTCTCATATCCAACACCATTGTTTGAGTTGCGTGAGTATTGTGTGAAGGTGAAGTCGACGAATATTTTGGTCTCGTATGCCACGTTGTCCTCGTATACAACGTTCTTTGCTTCGCCTCTCCACATACCGTTAAGCGTCTGTGCCATATCTACTAACTGGTCGCTGCCTTGGTCGTAAGGCTTGTTGTATCGGTCGTCCTCATCTTCGTACCAACCGTGATAGTCGTCATACCAAGGGTCGTCATTGTCACAACTTGTGAGCATAGCCGGCGAAAGAGCCAGCATAAAGAGTGTGAGGTAAATATAAATCTTTTTCATATTACTGTTTGTTTTAAATTGTTGCACTTTTGCTTTAATAATAACGTGCTTGTTTGTTTTATGTTGCAAATTTAATAAAACAAATTTAAATGAGTATAGATAAAATCCATATTATCTGTCT
>ERZ1027181.296-NODE-296-length-25533-cov-8.396931_pt1 | contig 25533 bp, 22 predicted proteins | sample MGYA00519247_ERZ1027181 | MGnify/ENA primary metagenome ERZ1027181 (study PRJEB26926, sample SAMN06164415) | human gut metagenome | biome: ENVO:00009003; feature: ENVO:2100002; material: ENVO:00002003 | host: Homo sapiens | place: USA | collected 2012 ...
CGTCGGCAGCGTCAGATGTGTATAAGAGACAGATATTAGAAATATATGTGTTTCCATCATTTCCATTTAATTTAACAAATACATTTTTTCCATATAACCATGCACTGCTTACATCATATTTGTTAAATGACCATTGTAAATTGCCACTTAAATCATAAAAAGAAATGCCGTTTTCGTCTGTCAAAAAACCATTTTCATTTGAATCTAATAAATCAACTCCTTCTTCATGAAGTTTGGTGACATTTCCCTCACTGTCAGCCACACAAATCTCATATGTACGTGATGCCTCCCATATCTGATATACCATTTTCCCGCCACAATAATACAAATTTTTTGGCCATACATTAGAGATTGAAAATACTTTATCTGTATTAGAATCAAATACCAGTAACGTACTTGTTCCAGTATTTTTTATACAAAATCCCACAATGCCTTTTCCCAGTTGGAATAATTCATCTCCCTTATATCCACTTCCCAATAAATCATTATCCACTTTCCATGGATCTTGTTTCCATTTTCCTTTTGCATTCATAAATCCCAGATATATAGACCTCTCATCTATACTTTCCAGTCTTTCTACAACCAGAAATTTATCTTTATTAAACTCATGTAATACTCTATAACCTCCCTCATCTTCTTCATCTTCAGTAGAATACAATATTTTTCCTTTATCATCTTTAAATTCTATCGTCCAACCATCATTATAAAAATGTCTTTTATATTGCGAATCTTTTGTGATTTTTCCTGTTTTTATATCAATATACCATTTCTCTTTTTCTTGTTTTTCCACCGATTCTTCATCAATATTTTTATCTTCTAGATAAGAAACCAAATATTCTGCTTCTTCAATATCTGTCTTTTGATCCTGATATAGATTTAATACTTGAATCTGTTTTTTGTTTGTTTTTTTTGCCGCATTTACTGGTATAACAACTGTTACTGCCAATACTGCCATACATACCAACATTAAAATTTTCTTCTTTTTCATCAGTCTTTCCTCCATGTATTTTTCCGTATCTTATGTACACATTATATAATGCGCACATCATTCATGCAAGCATACTTTTTCCGATATAATCATCAAAAAGCAGGTGAAAAATATGGTGAAATTAAGAATTTTAGAAATTTTAGAATCTCAGAATCATACAAAATACTGGTTATTCAAACAACTAGATTTAAGTTATCAAAACTTTAACCGAATGGTAAATAACGAAACAAGTTCTATTCGTTTTGAAAATCTCGATAAATTAAGCACAATTCTAAACTGTCCTGTTGGAGATTTATTTGAAAAAGTGGAAGATCCTATTGATGATTAGGTTCTTCCACTTTTCACATCATTGACGCAACCAATCAGAGCGCTTATAATATTCTCGTTATTTACAGAAACTATACATAAGATTGGGGAATTTATTATGACCAGAAGACAATATTTCACCGCCGGTTTCAAGGACGGAATACCGATCTGTCTTGGATACATAGCGGTTTCATTTACATTTGGGATCATGGCAAAAAAAGTCGGAATTTCGATCTTTGATGCGGTTCTGATCTCTCTGACAAATGTGACCAGTGCCGGACAGTTTGCAGGGCTGTCGCTGATCGCATCGACTGCTTCTTATATAGAGATGGCCATCACACAGCTTATCATCAACTTAAGATACTGTCTGATGTCCTGTGCGCTTTCGCAGAAGATTGATCCGGAAGCGCCGCTGTTCCACCGTTTTCTCATTGCTTACGGTGTGACCGATGAGATCTTCGGCGTCACAGTTTGCAAGGGTGGAAAACTGAGTCCGTTTTATTCTTACGGGGTTATATTTATCTCTGTATTCGGATGGGTATTCGGTACATTTCTTGGAATCCTGTCCGGTAATATATTACCGGCTCGTGTTGTCAGTGCATTAAGTGTCGCACTTTATGGTATGTTTCTGGCGATCATCATTCCGCCGGCCCGTAACAACCGTGTACTCGCAGGTGTTGTTGTCATTTCCATGGCAGCCAGCTTTTTATTTGACAAAACACCCGGGCTTAGGAATATTTCATCCGGATTCCGTATTATCATCATTACTCTGATCATTGCAGGAATTGCGGCTTATTTCTTCCCGGTGAAAGAGGACGAGTACGATGAACTGGAAGAAGCTGGCGAATTGAGTGACAGTACAAAGGAGGCACACCATGAATCATAATATTTACATTTACATATTTGTGATGGCGGCAGTTACTTACCTGATCCGTATGCTTCCGCTGACGCTGATCCGCAAAGAGATTAAAAGCACGTATATCAAATCATTTTTATACTATGTCCCTTATGTGACGCTTGCTGCTATGACATTCCCGGCAATCCTCAGTGCCACTGCGAATATCTGGTCTGCACTTGCCGGATTTATCATCGCCGTATTTCTGGCCTACCGTGGCAAGAGCCTGCTGAAGGTATCCTTGTTCGCATGTCTCGGCGTCTTTATTGTTGAGCTGATTACCGGATTATAAGTCATATAAGTTACCGGAAGTTTATGATATTGGCTTCTGGTTATAAACAATGAATACATATTTGCGGGAAATCCCCATATAAATGATACAAATGATTTATATGGGGATTTTTATGCAAAAATTTCTCGAAAAATTTAAACGGAAGCCATTACTCTTTTTGCTTCCGTCTGCATCCGTACTTCTACTCCTTTTTCTTCTGTTCTTTCATTCTCAACAGGATGCGGATCAGGCATTTTCGAAATATACTTCTGAACTTTTCCGACAGGAAATCAGTGGAAATACAATTACTCTCCACTACACCTTAAAAAATCCCGAAAAATATGGCATAAAAAATGCGCCCATTTCTTATGGACAATGTACCACCGATCCCGAACTGGTCCGGTCTAGTGTCGATGCGGAATGGACCAGACTTCGCTCCTATAACAGAACATCTCTTTCCAAAGACAACCGTCTTACTTATGATGTGCTGAATGACTATCTGAATTCTGCCTATGATCTGTCCCCTTATACACTCTACGACGAACCACTTGCACCTCTCACAGGAACTCAGTCACAGCTTCCGGTCATCTTATCAGAATACCGTTTTTATGAGATCTCCGATATTGAAAACTATCTGCAGCTTCTTACTAAAACACCGGAATACTTCCGATCTATCCTGAATTTTGAACACACAAAATCCGAATCCGGCCTTTTTATGGCATCCTATACTGCCGACTCCATCATCAAAGAATGCCGGGATTTCGTTCATTTAAAAGAGAGTAATTATCTCTATTCTTCTTTTGTAGAACGGCTGGATGAACTTGCTTCCACAAAAAACAGCGGCCTCACCGAAAAACAACGAAAAGCCTATACCCGGCAGAACAGCGCCTACATAAAAAAATATATTTTCCCGTCTTATGAACAGCTTATCTCCGGCCTGTCCGAGCTTCGCAATTCCGGTAAGAATAATAACGGACTATGCTATCTTCCAAATGGCCGGACTTACTACGAATATCTGGTAAGAAGTGAGACTGGTTCCTCACGCAGTATTGCAGAACTGCAAAACCTTACGAATGCACAGATTCTTTCGGATCTTACAGTTATGCAGCGAGTGCTGACAGAAGACTCCTCCTCTGGCTCATCTTCCGTAACCTCCGACATTTTCAGCTCACAAGGTACTCTACTCTCCGAATCTGATCCTGAAAAGATTTTATCCACATTATCAAACAAGATTACAAAGGATTTTCCACCATATCCACAGATTCATACACAGATCAAATACGTCCAGAAATCCATGGAAGAATACTTAAGTCCGGCTTTCTACATGATCCCGGCCATCGACAATACTTCCGAAAATGTAATCTACATTAACAAGGGGCACATCACCGACAACCTTTCTCTCTTCACCACCTTCGCCCATGAAGGCTACCCCGGACATTTATACCAGAATGTCTATTACGCAAGCCTTCATCCCAATCCAATCCGCTGTGTACTGAACTACGGCGGCTACACAGAGGGATGGGCCACTTACAGTGAGATGATGAGTTACTACTTTTCCACACTGACCAAAGAACAGGCCACAATATTTCAACGCAACTCTTCTGTCATTCTGGGACTATATGCACTTGCCGATATGGGAATTCATTATGACGGCTGGAAACTTGCCGATGCGGCAGCATTTTTCCACACTTATGGGATAACGGATGACGCGACCATTGAGGATATCTATGATCTGATCATTGCTGATCCGGCTAATTACTTAAAATACTATATTGGATATCTGGAATTTCTGGAACTTAAGAAAGATGCTGTGGATAAGTGGGAAGATAACTTTACGCAGATGCAGTTTCATAAGGCGGTTCTGGATGTTGGGCCGGCATCGTTTGATGTGATTCGAGCGTATTTATTTTAAAAATGGGACGGGGGATTTTTTAAAATCCCCCGTCCCATTTTATTAATTCGTATTACTAGCCGCAATCTTCACCTTACTCCAAAGATTACTGATCTCTTTCTTCGTCTCCTCATTATACTCAAAGACTTCATCATTCTTATTATCTGTTCTTGGTATATATGCATCAATTCCTTCGAACTCTCCGCCCTTGCCATACAGATCTTTCATAACCTTCTTATTCGCCGATGTATAACCTACATAACTTGAATTGTCGTAAGCTCCGTCATAATCACTTGCATAATTGATAAATGCATGTGCAAGTTCCGGATTCTTCGCATTCTTCGGAATGACCATGGCGTCGGACCACTGGTTGGTTCCGCCTTCCGGCATGTAGTATCCCATGTTTTCATTCTCATTGATCACATATGTCGCATCTCCGGAATAGATCAGACCAAGTGCCTTCCTTCCCTGTGCCATGTTATCAATGATCTCATCGGTAACGATCTCCGGCTTCATGGTCTGTACACATTGAACCAGCCAGTTATACGCTTCCTGGATCTGGCTTTCGTCAGACGTATTCATCGAATATCCCAATGCCTTCAATGCCATCATAAAGGAATCTCTCTCTGAGTCATACAGGTAGATATCCCCTTTATATTTCTGATCCAGGAAAATGTTATAGCCTTCTTTTTCCAGGTCTTTGATGTCGACTTTTGTCTTATCGTACACGATTCCGACTGTTCCCCAGAAATACGGGACAGAATATTCATTCTTCGGATCATACGGAAGTCCTTTGACCGCATCATATAATTTATCCATACAGTTCAGTTTCGACTTATCCAATTTCTGTAAATATCCTTCGGAAATGAGTCTCTGGATCATATAATCACTTGGTACAAGAATGTCGTAAGCTTCTCCATTTGCGACCTTAATATACATCTGTTCATTCGAATCAAAATTTTCAAGAAGTACCGTTGCCCCTGTCTCTTTCTGGAAATCCTGGATAATATGTTCACCTACATACTCGCCCCAGTTGTAGATACGAAGCGTCTGCCCCTCGAATGGCAATGGCTCTTTCTTGTTATTATATGTCACAACTCCGGCTACAATCGCCAGTACACACGCAACCGCAACTGCCGGTAACAGTACATTTCGTCTGCCGATGCTGTTTCTCTTCGCACGTTTTGCAAAAAGTGCCGGTGCAGCATTGATGATCACAAGTACGATCGTGATGATCACAACCACCAGTGTCGAGATTGCATTGATACTCGGGTTGACACGTTTACTCATTGTATACACCATGATACTTAAGTTCTTCACACCACGTCCGGTTACAAAGTAAGAGATGATGAAATCATCCACCGACATGGTAAATGCGATCAGCGCCCCGGCTACGATTCCCGGCGTGATCTGCGGCACGACAACTTTTGTCAGTGCCTGCCACGGTGTTGCACCTAAGTCCATCGCCGCATCTGCGAGGTTCGGATCAAGTGACTTGATCTTCGGCATTACCGATAACATAACATACGGTATACAGAATGCAATATGTGCCAGAAGCATGGTAACGTATCCTTTTTCCACATGGAATGTGATGAATAATAACATGAATCCGATCGCAGTTACGATCTCCGGATTCATGATCGGCAGGTTATTCGCCTGCTCCATCAGGTCACGTATCAGTTTCTTCGACTTGCTGACTCCGATCGCTGCAATTGTTCCCGCTACTGTTGAGATAAATGTCGCAAGCAGCGCGATACTGAATGTCGTCGACAGTGCATCCATCATATCTGCCGATTCCAGCATATGCTTATACCAGCGCAGCGAAAATCCGGTAAAGCTTGTAAGTGATTTCCCATCGTTAAATGAGAATATGATCATGTACAGGATCGGAAGATAGAAGAACACAACCGCCAGTATCATAAGGATCTTCCCAATTGGACGTTTTCCCTTATTATTCATAACGATTATACCCCCTTTCCGCCCTGGTTACGAATCTCAATCTTACGGACAACCATCATAAGTACCATCATAATGACCGCCATGATCATGGAAATGGCACTTCCGAAGTTCCACTCTCCAACCGTAATGAACTGGTTCTCGATCATATTTCCGATGAGGAAATACTGACCGCCGCCGAGCAGCTTCGGTATGAAGAAAGAACTGACTGCCGGAAGAAATACCAGCGTAATCCCGTTGATGATTCCCGGCACGGAAAGCGGCAGTGTCACACGCTTAAATGTCTGCGCCGGGCTTGCCCCAAGGTCTGCACTCGCTTCCAGCAAGGAATTGTCCATCTTACTAAGTGACGTCTGGATCTGCAGGATCATGAATGGCAGAAAGTTATATACCATTCCCAAAAGCACTGCCCCTTCTGTATAAAGAAGTGATCCCTTTCCAAGTCCCACCATATGCAGGATTCTCTGGATCAGACCGCCGTCGCTTAAGAGTCCGATCCATGCATACGTTCTTACCAGCATGTTGATCCACATCGGGATCGTGATCACAAGGATCAGCGCATTCTGCTTCTTCTGCTCACTGCGCGCAATATAATATGCAATCGGATAGCCCAGCAACAGACAGATCACCGTTGTCTTCACCGCAATTACAATGGAACGCCAGAGGATCAATAAGAAATCCGGGTCGGTAAAAAATTTGGCATAATGTTCCAGTGTAAATGTGAACGATAAGATGCTGTTTCCCTGATCTGTCACGGAATAAAGTGCGATCAGGACCATCGGGAATACTAACATCAATATTGCCCACACGATATACGGAAATGCTAACTGTGAAAATTTCTTCATCTTAGAATACCACCTTCGGCATAACGTGGATATCTTCCGGGAAGAATGTCAGGCCGACCTCCTGTCCTTCCTCCGAATAATCCGTTGTATGGATCTTGAACTCACGTCCCGTAGTGGAAAATGTAATCTCATACACGCCTTCTGTTACTTCTTCCGGATCAAAATCATAGTCTACACTGATGTCCACACTCTGGTCTTCATCCGTCAGCTTCCATCCCTGTGCATTTGCCCAGGTCTTAAGATCTGTATCCAGTGCCTGAGATTCTGTGATCTCGTCTACCGTCTTGAAGAAGTTGAACGCCATAACACCTTCATTTGCCTTCTCATTCTTAACGAACGGCTGGTTGACTACGAAAATGGTTCTCTCGATGCTGGTTCCGTTTGAAGTGCTGAATGTAACCGGATACTGTCCTTCTTTTGCTTCCAGTTCATATTCAATATTTGCAATGGAAATGTACTCATCCGTCTCTGTCTCCCATGCCTGTGCATTCGACAGTGCGACGATTTCCTTATCATCCAGATTCTCTACATCTTCTACGTCTACATAGAAGTTGTTGGCACTGATCTTCTCGCTTCCGTCTTCACTGGTTACGTCATGATTGCGGATGACACGCATGTTGACCGTAACGCTCGTTCCCGGAACGGTCTCTACCATGATCTCATAGTGCACACCCTTGAACAGGACACTTAAGACTTCTCCCGTCATCTTTCCGTCTTTTACATCCACGATATCAATATCCTCCGGACGGATCACGACATCCACCGGCTCATTCTCCTTGAATCCATGATCCACGCAGTCGAATATAATATCATCAAAACGAACCTTATAATCCTCAATCATCCTTCCGGAAATGATGTTGCTCTCTCCGATAAAGTTTGCTACGAAACGGTTCGTCGGCTCATTGTAGATCTCCTGTGGGGTTCCGATCTGAAGGATCTCACCTTTCTGCATAACGACGATCTTATCCGACATCGTAAGTGCTTCTTCCTGATCATGCGTTACGAAGATAAATGTAATACCGACCTCCTGCTGGATACGCTTCAGCTCATACTGCATTTCCTTACGAAGCTTTAAATCCAGCGCCGCCAGCGGCTCATCCAGAAGCAGTACCTTCGGCTCATTGACCAGCGCTCTCGCGATTGCCACACGCTGCTGCTGGCCGCCGGAAAGCAGTGTCGTATTCTTATCCTCATAGCCTTCCAGACCGATCAGTTTCAGCATCTTCATTACTTTCTGGTCGATGATATCTTTACTCATTTTCTTAAGCTTTAATCCAAATGCGATATTTTCATATACGCTCAGATGCGGGAATAATGCATATTTCTGGAATACGGTATTCAGCTCTCGTTCATACGGCGGCTTGTCGGTGATATCTTCATTATCAAAGATCACCTTTCCTTCGTCCGCATCCAGGAACCCTCCAAGGATTCGGAGCAGTGTAGTCTTACCACATCCACTTGGTCCTAACAGGGTTACGAATTCATTTTCATATATGTCCAGATTGATTCCTTTTAACACAACCTGGGTGTCAAAGCTTTTCACAATGTTGCGAAATTCAATTAGTTTTTTCTCTTCCATTTTTCCTCTCCCTTCTCAGATTTTAAAGCCGCAAGGTATCGTTTCATAATCCTCATTCTTCCTTACATTTGCAGCTGCACTTCTCTTTTCTTTAAAAAATCGGCGGTGTCGTGATCCACAATATCTTTGCCGGGCTATTCCCGTGATTATAAAGATAATGACTCTTCGCACCATCCATATAAAACGTCTCATGCGCCTTCACTTTATATTTTTTACCGCCGCGCATAATCGTAATATTTCCCTTCAGTACATAGCCAAATTCCTCGCCCGTATACGACGTCTGGATATGACTCTTTTTATGCGGATAGAGTGTCATAAGAATCGGCTCCATCTGGTTCTTCTGCGCATTCGGAATGATCCATTCCACCTGGTAATCTTCTTTCTCATCAACGAAGAAATCATCTGTTCCGAACACGATCTGCTTTTCTTCCTCTTCATGAAAGAATTCCGACAGATTACTTCCAAGTGCTTCCAGAATGTCCTCCAATGTCGCAATACTCGGTGCCGTCAGGTTACGCTCCACCTGTGACAGAAATCCTTTCGTAAGCTCACTGCGCGAAGCCAGATCTTCCAATGTCAGATCGTTCTGCTTTCTAAGCTCTCTCAGCTTCTTTCCGATATCCACATTTTCACCTCCATATTTTCAAAAGTTTTCTATTACTATACTTTTTTTTCAAAAATACAGAACAAGCTTTATTATACACATGTATGTGGATAATGCAAGTGAAATGCATGTAAAACCTTGACATATATTAAAAATATGCTATAAGGACATTGCCTGCCCGGAAGTCTGTGATCCGCAATGCCGCTTACGGAACTTGTGATCGCAGTATATGTGGTGTATCATATGCGGAAATATACGTGTTCACTGCCGGGATAATGTGTTATCATTAACCATAGAAAATTTTCCAGAGGTAACCACATGAATACAGCAACTACAGCAAATATTCAAAATAATAATCCTACTGCCTTTTACCACCTCCCAGGCCTGTTTGAATTTTACGAATTGTACCGCATATTCCTTCCATTATTCCGGAAACACAGGGAATATTTTTACGACTGGTGTGAGATTGGCTCGATCTATGGCGCTCCTTCGGATTGTATCTGGGGCGGCGGGCGTACTTCATTTGGATATTCTGATCCGGAAGACGTGCTTGATCTGGTGCGGGAATACGGCATCTCGGCCCGGCTGACGTTCAGTAATTCGTTGCTACGGGAAGAACATCTTACAGATAAGAAATGTAACGAGCTTTGTAAAATGTTCGAACACGCCTCTGATGCTGATAATTCACCACATACACACCAACTCCAGAATGGCGTGATCGTGCACTCCGAGCTTTTATTAAACTATTTACAAAAAAATTATCCTGATCTCTACCTTATCTCTTCAACCACAAAAGTTCTGACAGATTTTCAGGATTTTTTAACTGAAATAAACCGAGAAGATTTCCGTTATATTGTACCGGACTTCCGGTTAAACAAAGTATTCGATAAATTAGACCTGATGTCGCAGCACCAGAAAGATAAAGTAGAATTCTTATGCAATGAATGCTGCTGGTTCGGCTGTAAGGACAGAAAGACTTGTTATGAATCCGTCAGCCGGAAGAATCTCGGAAATCCTGCCCCGGAGTTTCACTGTGCTTCGCCGGATGGCGGTAACGGTTACCGCTTTTCCAAGGCAATGGAAAATCCCGGATTCATCAGTGTGGATGATATACAGAATATTTACATGCCCATGGGATTTTCTAATTTTAAGATTGAAGGACGCGGGCTTGGAAGTGCGCTGATTCTTGAATTTCTGCTTTATTATATGACGAAGCCGGAATATCAACTGCATGTCAGGGAAGAGATTTATCTGGATAATATGCTCGATCTTTTTTAGCCATGGGGACAGGGTTTTTGACTTTTTTATTGTCCCTTCCGGATCAAAAATGAACGCAAGAAAACCTGCCCGTCGGCAGGTTTTCTTACATTCTAATCTATTTTTATTTTCTTTTGCTTTTCTATATCTCAAATGTCTCCAGATCATCCGGCACATACAGATTGCCATGATAATACTGCTGTCCTTCCTCCGTATACAACTTCTTTCTCTCCGCCAGATGTGTCTCTTCTGTATGATACAACAACAGATTCGGCACACCGAGTTCTTCCGCAAGCTGGCATGCTTCTTTTACTGTACTATGATGCTTCTCATAAGGCTTGAATTTATCCGCCTCACCGAATAGGCAGAATGCCTCATGAAGCAGCCAGTCACTGTCCTTCACATATTTATAATCCACCTCATTGTACGGCTCATCACCAACACAGGTGAATTTCTTACCGCTCTTAAGCCGCATGGTGAATCCGAACTGTTTCGCCTTTGTCGAACCAATATCGAAGAATGTCACTGGACATCCGAGAATCGTTCTGCTGTCTCTGTCTTTCACGACATCAAACTGGATTCGCTCCCCCATATGCTTACAGACCTTCTGCTGGATCGTCATATTTGCGATTGCCTGAATCTTCTCTGCCAGCTCCTCATGGCAGTAAATGCGAAGATCACCTTCATATTTTCCCTGGTTCATTCTCTGTCCGATCATACGCACCAGCCAGATAATTCCAAGCACGTGGTCTACATGCTCGTGTGTAACGAAGATATCGTGGATATCATTCATGTCGATTCCTGTGTCTTTTAATACTTTCAGAATACGGTTGCCACCGCCTGCATCTACAAGGAAATGTTTTCCTTCATCGCTGATTGCATAGCAAGTATTATAACATTCACTTACCGTTGCATTTCCGGTTCCTAATATTGTTAATTTCATATGCTTTTCTCCATTTCTGGTTTTTGTACCGCTTTTTTCGTAGTACTTCTATCAGCAGTATAGCATATTTTCTCCAAAATCATCTCCCAGATCATACACAATTACCTTCTGATTTTTCACATCCGCAATCTCGAAAGCAATCTCCTGATGTGTAACGGCAGGTGCTGCCATGTCATATAAAACGCCATCGATCAATTCATATCTCTGGTCATCGGGCAGGGCATAGTAATCCTCTAATGTATATTCCCCCTGCTTCTTTACCTGATATGCTCCCAGCGCTTCTGCTGCTTTGTTCTTTTAATTCTCTCATTTCGGTAATCGTCATAACCATTGCACCTTCCATCTCTAAATTTTGTATATTCAAGGGTTAATATATTTAATTTTATTTCAGCCGTGTAACAATAACAAAAAAAGCCGTCATCCTTTTGGATGACAACTCACTTTCTGTTTCTGATATTGCCATTAACTGTGGCTTTGACAACATCAGCTATTTCATTCGTAAGTTCAAAGAATACCAGGGAATCACCCCCCCCAAAAAATACAGAAGCCGGAAGATGCCAGAATAAATAAAGCTATGTTGCAAACCTGTGAAGGCATTCGTATTGAAGTGCCTCCGATCCGGAAACGGCTGTTGAGGAATGATTGGTAATGATTTTATAAATTAATGTCTTTTATAATTTTCAGGATAATATCTACTTTTTCCAGTCACATATTACCACCGTTCAGCGATTTCTCACAAATTCTTCCTATCTGTTAGATGCTGCAACACGTCTTGCATCTCGCATAATCTGTCCTGCTGCATAACCATTTCCGGTCATCATTGCTGAAGCTGTTGCAAAATACTCTGCGTTATTCAGAAGATATTTTTTGAAACGCTCCACTAAACTAGCCTTTTTCTCTGTGTTATTCATTACCATTGTATTCTTAATTGCTACTGTGCTCATATTGACCTCTCCTTTTTATTATCTATATATGATTTACATTTGTTTTCCGTTTACATCTTGTATTTTAGCCTTGTTTCCGTTTTCAAACCAGTGCTATAATTATCTTGTTTTACAACGATATTGATATTTACTATTTATAAAAAAGGAGATTATTATGGCAAAAGCATATCACGAAGCCCTGCATCCACTCGGCAATCTAGGCATCCAGGTATCGATGGCAGCTCTTGAAAATACACACATTCCGGCACACTGGCACGAAGCCATGGAAATCTTATTCTGCCTGAACGGATCCGTCCGTATTCATGTCGAACACGAACGCCTTACACTTCAACGTAATCAACTAATTGTTTTTGATTCCAAAGAAGTACATTCCATACATTCGGATTCTAACCTCTATATGTTCCTTTGTATCCACGTCGATAAGAAGCGGCTCTCTGTATACTGCCCGGATCTGGAGTTGTATCATATCAAATGCCACCCCCTTCCTTTGGATGATCTAAATTCTACCCACTATATTCACCTCTGTCAGCTTGCTCATGATCTAACACGAACCAACATAGAAAGCGAAAGCACCAGCGCCATGCGTTCGGACGGCACGGCATTGCTGATGCTTGCTGATTTGATTCGTTATTTTTCTGTATATTCCCTGCCGGGAACGACTGCGGGCACTAGTCAGTCTAATGATACTCTGCGAGAGATTATTACTTATGTAAATGAACATTACACCGAAAAACTCTCGCTGGAAGAAGTAGCTAATCAGGTAGGATTCAGCAGGGAATATTTCTGCCGTTTTTTCAAGCAGCATATGGGCATTACGTTTCTTCGTTATCTGAATGAAGTACGTATTTCTCATGCAGGGCGTCTCCTTATGAATACGGATATGTCAATCTCTGAGGTGATGAGCGAAAGTGGCTTCACCAATCAGACGATTTTTAACCGCCTCTTCAAAGAGATCTATGGGATGACACCCCGGCAGTCACGGAACACTTCTGTGGAAGAGAAATATTTATAATACCATCTTCACAGCTCCATACATTCCTGCATCATTACCTAACGTTGCAAGAACGAATTCAGCGTTTGTTGAAGCATGGAATGCATACTTTTTAAAATGTTCACGTACCGTATCAATCAATATATCACCCGCTTTGGAAACTCCGCCTCCGATGACATAGATTTCAGGATCAAAAACTCCTGAAATCATGGCACAGGCGTTACCAAGCTGGTCTCCTACGAAATCCAGAATCTGTAATGACAAGTCATCACCTTTCTTCGCACAGTCAAAAACTTCTTTGCAGGAAAGATAAGCCGCCTCTCTTAACATCGATGGCTGATCGCTGGTTTCCAGAACCTGCCTGGCTTTTCTTACGATTCCTGTTGCTGAAGCATACTGCTCCAGATGTCCGCATTTTCCACATCCACATACAAAAGTTTCTTCTTTGTTCACACAGATGTGTCCAATCTCTCCGGCCGCACCAAACGCGCCGGAAATAATCTTTCCATCGTGTACGATACCTCCGCCAATTCCTGTTCCCAGCGTGATCATGACCAGATCTTTGTGTCCCTGACCACCACCTTTCCACATTTCTCCAAGAGTTGCTGCATTGGCATCGTTTGTTATCTTTACTTTTGAGATTCCCGTAAGTCTGGTTGTTTCTTCCGCTACATCCAGAACGCCCCATCCGAGATTGGCACATTTATTTACAATCCTGTCTTCCAGAACTGGTCCCGGGACATCAATTCCGATGCCTTCTACATCTTTTTTTTCGATTCCCTGATTTTTCAGTTCTTCCGCAATGGACTCCGATATATCACTTAAGATATAACTTCCTCCATTATCTTTTCTGGTTGGAATCTCCCATTTCTTTATCAGAGTTTCCTCGGTGGAAAACAACCCAATCTTTACGGTTGTTCCACCGATATCAATTCCAAATGCATACTTTTTCATCTTTTTATTTCCTTCTTATTCGAAGTCAATTGACTTTCCGGTACGTCCAGATTCACGGACAGCATCCATAAGTTTTAACACACGGCGTATTTCTGGAATCTGTACCAGGAATTCTTCTTCTCCGTGATAAGCTTTGACATAATTTTCAAAATAATTTCTATGCTCTGTATGTACTTCTGGAAGTGGTTCTGTTGCAATTCTTCCTTCTGGTGCAGGTCCGAAAGATCTTGTAGGTCCTGCTGCTGTCATAGTTCTCTTACCACCTACATTCGTAAGAAGGCTTGTTGTACGTACAATCTTTCCTTCCGGGAAGAATCCGTCTACATAAGCAGTTCCTTTATCACCTGCTACAAACCAGTGACGTTCGAACCATTTATCCTGTACTTTGTCTGCAAGATAATAAGTACCAAGCTCTACGGTGGCAGTAACATCATTGTCAAACTTCAGCATAATCTGAAAATAATCATCTACTTCTGTGTTGATGACATTACGAATATCTGCAAATACTGATTTTAATTTTGCTCCCGGAAACATCCAGCATACCTGATCCAGAAGATGTACTCCCCAGTCATAAAGCATTCCGCCACCTTCACTGATCAGTACATGCCAGTCATGCATATTTCCATTGAATCCATACAGTTGATTCTTGATTGCATACACCTTTCCAAGTGTACCTGAATCATAGACTTCTTTTGCAGTCCTAAAATCCGGATCATAGCGGCGCTGCTGATGTACTGTGAATTTTACGCCATTTTCTTTCACTGCTTTTTCCATATCATCTAATTCTTCCAGGCTCATTGCTACTGGTTTTTCACAGATAATATTTTTCTTAGCTGCTGCTGCCTTAAGTACCAGATCATGATGCTGATTATTATTCGCTGCAATGATTACAACATCTACTTCAGGATCTGCAAAAAGTTCTTCATTACTACTATATCTTTTAATTCCTTCTTTAACATCTTTAAGCTGTTCCGGATCTCTGTCTGCGATTCCTACCAGCTTGATTCCAGGAAAGTCACTGAGCATCTTTTCATGCTCGTGACCCATAAATCCATGTCCAATAATTGCAAAACGGATATCTTCTGCCATCGCCTTATCCTCCATCATTCTATCTATTCTGGTTTATACTCATCAAAATCATACTTAATTGTTCCAAATGGTGTCTCCTGCTCACGAAGTGCAATTGATTTTGACATCTTCTTAATCTCATCTGCTGTTACACTGCGTCCAAGTTCACTGGAAAGTACAACACCTTCAGAAAGAAATGCTGTCTGCATAGCAATATATGGAGAATCAATTCTTGTTGTATCGTCCAGTTCTCCTCTTAAGTATGAGTACCACTGTAACTGGTTGTCGTTGTACATTTCCATTTCTGGGTGAAGCATCAGTTCCTGCTGTCCTGTAATATCACCGATTGCACAGTCTAATTTGTTATCAAAGAGATTTCCATCTTCATCTACTCCGAACCACTCAAGTTTTGGATTCTGAAGTGCTCCACCACCTACGATAGAACCACCTTCTGGCACTGCCAGCGGGCCACCTGTTGTATCTACATCAAGGAATTTAAGTCCTCCGTTGGAACCTGCTACGAAGCTTGTTCCGATGTCGTCCATATGCATTGCCCAGTCTTCGTAAATATCCATAGAAATTCCGCCTTTGAATCTTGCCATACCTACACCAAGATCTTCTACAGGAGCTGTACGATTTGTAATCTTATCGATTCTTTCGTCTGTCCAGTAATCACAAGACTGCATTCCGTATACACTTTCCAGTTCTGGCATACCAAGTACATAAAGCATCTGTGCCAGATGATAAATTCCAAGATCAAAAAGTGGTCCGTGTACGCCAACCTTAGGATTGATGAAATCCGGGCTGAAGAATGGCATATCATATCCAGGACGTCCCTGACGTCTGTGTCCGACACTTCTTACATGATACACTTTACCAAGTTTTCCTTCTTCGATCATCTTCTTAGCGATACGTGTCTGTGGATTATAGATAGAGCTGATCTGTACAGCCAGTTTCTTTCCATATTTTTTCTGTGCATCGTAGAGGATCTTTGCATCTGCATAGCTTGCTGCCATTGGTTTCTCTGAATAGCAGTCATATCCTGCTGCCATAACAGCTGTTGCAACAGATGTATGAAGGTTATTGTGTACACATACTTCAACTTCATCGATGTCATCTCTCTTTAACATCTCACGGAAGTCCTGATATAAGTTTTCTTCTGCAACTCCATACTGTTTGCCCCATTTTTCAAGTTTCTCTTTATCGATTTCTGCTGCTGCAACAACACGGAGGTTGTACCCACGTTTATTTAAATTTTCGATTACAGTCATATGTCTGTGTGAAATCATTCCACATCCGATAATTGCAATTCTTAACTCTTTATATTCTTTCATTTTTCTGTCTCCTTTACCTTCTCATTATATATATTTTTTCTATGTCAGAATGTTCTTTCTACCATCCCAGAATCTTCAGATACTCTCTACTTCTTCTTGCGCATTCCAGTGGATCTGTCTCATAATGCTCATCCTGCTCTACTACTACCCATTTTGCATTAGCTTCAATAGAAGCCTCCAGAACTGGCTCCCAGATCATCTGTCCGAATCCAACCGGACGGAATCCGAAATATCCTGTGTCTCCTTCTTCTTCCTCTGTATCGATACCGATCAGCTTGTACATGTTCTTAACTTCACCTTTTTTGATGTAATCTTTCAGATGTACTACCGGGATACGATCTGTGTACTTCTTAACGAATTCCGTTGCTTCTCCTGTTGCAACATCACACCAGCATGTGTCAAGTTCTGACATCAGGTTGTCGTGTGGGATTGCATCGAACATTGCATCGTATCCCCACTGTCCATCTTCCAGTTTCACAAACTCAAAATCATGGTTGTGATAAAGGAATGTCATACCTGCATCATGAATCTTCTGTCCTACTTCATTCAGAAGTGGAAGGAATTTCTTAAAGCCTTCTGGATTAACCGGGCGATATTCTTCTGCCATATAAGGCATTACCAGATATTTTACACCGATGGTTGTATAGTCTTTGATAATCTGATCTAAGTTCTCCATCATGTCTGCAAATGGTACATGTGCACTGATCGGAACCAGACCTACTTCATCCAGGATCTCTTTGATGTACTCTGGTGTAAGTCCATACAGACCAGCTAATTCCACTCCGTCATATCCGATTTCTTTTACCTTCTGCATAACCTCTTTGAAATTCTCTGGTGTATTTTCCAGAAGATCTCTTAATCCATATACCTGAACTGCTACTGGAAGTGTTTTACTCATTGTTTTTTCCTCTCTTTCTAATTCTTTCACTCTTATTTTTGTTATCCTGCTTTTGCAGTGCTTTTGTTTCTTTCTGTCTTATATATTACTGATTTTTGGGTTTAAAATATTTTCCCCAGTTTCACTTTTTCCTAAGTTCTTTGCACAATTTCACGCTTCCAGATGGTGTCATGCAACAGATGTAATATATCTGTTGCACGTCTTTTTCTTCCCTATCTATTCTGTCTGCTTCTTCTGTACATACGGTCTTTCTGTTATACAATAACCATGTGTCCCCTTGTATATGTTCCTCCATTAAATGCTCTATCATCACCATCTTCATCAAACAGATCCATAAATGGAGGCATATAAGAACAACTTGCCGCAAACCGCACACCAACATCATGAAATCCCTGTGAAAGTCCGCCTTCTTTTTTTATTTTCAAAGTTGCAACATCTGTAATACGCCAGAAATCATTTCCTGCTTCTGCAAGTTCCTGTACCGTATAGTCTTTAGCATTAATATTCCAGATTACATCTTCTTTCGGATATACAACACCATCTACGACTACTTTTCCTGGTCTGAGCTGACTAAGCCATACGCCTCTGTAATAATCTGAACGTACACATATCTGGAATCCTATAATTTTTCCATCCTCTTCTATATTATGAAATCCTCTATACTGAATTACATTTTGCTCTAACATATCTGTACCTCCATTCTTAATAACCTAATATTCTCTTCATCATTACATGATGTTTACGAAGTTCCTGTGAAACATATCCTGGTTCATCTTTATGTGCTCCTTCGTATTCGCTCAGTAAATATCCTTCCCATCCTTCTCTCTTCAGAATTTCAAGGATTTCCGGATATGGAATTGTAAGCTCATTAAAGTCATCATCCATTTTATTAAATTTTGCATGAATGCATTTTACATATGGTAACAGCGGAACAATCTCTTCCGGCATAGAATGTTTACAATCCGGGTTATATACCACAACTCCCGGTACATCAAAGCGATTCTGGAATACAGACAGATCAATGTTCAAGCCAAAATTCTTTGTTCCCGTTTTTTTAATAAAGTCTACATAATCTGTAACAAACTGATCTGCAAGCACTGTTGTCAGATGGATTTCCGGACACATAACCACATCATATTTTTCAGCTTCCGGCAATACACTTTCAATAATCTCTCTCCAGTTTTCTTCCGGCGCTAACTGATCATTAATGACTCCCATTTTTGTTCTCAGGATATGAAATCCTAATTTATTGGCAATTTTAAAGTCATTGATTAATTTTTCTTTTGCCTCTTCCATCGTCATTTTGCGTTCTTTAAAGAGACGGTTATCAATCCAGTGACCATATTCTGCTGGTTCTACATTATATTTACCACAAAGATATTTCCATTTTTCAACATATTCATCACTTAATTCCGGATAGCTATCAATATGTGAATTTGCAAGTATTTCAATTCCAGTTGCCCCCATATCGTTCATATCCTTAAAGCAATCTTCCAGATTCATTGTTTTTCCATATTCGCCGGAATAGCTATAGATTGCTACCCCTCTTTTTATTTTTTTCTCAGACATTATTTTTCCTCCTCTGCTTTTGCATTTCTTTCAGCCAATTTTTCTCTGATCTCATCAGAATCTTTATCAGACATATTCCAGAAACATGCTATGATCGTTCCAATAAAGAATAAAATTGCAGGTAACAGATTAACTACAATGTTGATTCCATTCTGTGCCTGTGGTGTCTGCTGTGCATTTGCCACATATCCAAAAGCTGCTAATAACAATACTCCAACTGCTCCTCCAATCGCATTTCCAAGCTTACTTGCAAGCCCATATGTCGCATAAGCAGTACCATCTGTACGTACCCCATGTTTCAGATCAAAATAATCAACAGAATCAGCAACCATAGAAAGCATTACCGGTGTTGCCACACCACCTATACCATAAATAATATGACCAACAACAATGCTTCCAAGATTTGTATATGGTGAAAAGAATACTATCAAAAGTCCGATTCCTTCCAGAATCATTCCAAGCATTAGTGTTCTTTTCTTTCCAATTGCTTTTGAAACAACTGGTGTCAGAAGTGAACCAACAATACCAGCAAGACTTGGGATTACCATAATCATTGCAATTAATGTAAATGAACCCATATCATAAATTACATAAAAAGCTGTTACTGCAATTCTTCCCATATATCCTGTCATCTGAAATACCATGATCAGGGAAATGAGCATCAGATATTTATTTGTAACCAGATTTTTAATAACAGATCCTACTGTCATCTTGTTTTGCCCCGGAGCTGCCGGAACAACTTCTCTTGACATTTTAAATACAATTAAAAACAACGGTACTGACAATACACTAAATACAACTGCTGCCATCAGATATCCATGCTTGTTTGCTACTTCTGCGCCTCCCGAAAATGCAAGCATTAAGTTTGATGCTGCAAAGTTAATGATCAGCATACCTACAAACATTCCCGCTGACCGGAAGCTATTAAGCATATTTCTTTCATTTGCATCTGTCGTCATTACCGATGCCAATGAGCTATATGGAATATTGACTAGTGTATAGAGCATACCTGCAATAATGTAAGTAACAGCTGCCCAGATTACTCCTGCTGTTCCATTTCCAAAAGGTGCTGTAAATGTCAACACTCCAAACAAAGCAAGAAACGGACATCCAAATGCAATATAAGGTCTGAATCTTCCCCATTTAGAATGTGTTCTTTCTGCAATTGCCCCCATCATCGGATCATTAATTGCGTCCCAGATTCTTGCAATCAACATAATTGCTGATATCGCTGCTGGAGCCAGACCCACAATATCACTGTAAAATACTGTTAAATAAGATCCAACAAAAGTCCATACAAACTGGCTCGCCATATCTCCCAATCCATAACTGACTAACTGTACTTTTGTAAGTGGTTTAAACTGTTTTTCTTCCATTTTCCCTTTCCATACTCCTTCTTTTATTTTCTCTGACTATCATATGCGCTTGTTGATATCACAGCCTTTTACGGATCCCAGGATGTCTTCCGTTTCTTTATGCTTTTATTTTAGAATCTTTTACCTGCATTTGCTTTGCCTGTCTTGTCAAACATTTTGTTATTTTTTTGCACAATCATTTATTCAATATTTTTAGTGCAAAAATATAGCCATCTTTTTTGCGTTCTTAAGCATTTACTGCCTTGTCAAACCGGTCTCTCGAATCATTTTCCTGATACATAACGCAAAAAATCCCAGTACTTTTATGTACTGAGATTTTCTGTTAACGTTCTTTTCTTATTTGTATCAACCGCACCTCATTTGGTTTTAGACTGATATGCATTTTTATTTTTCTGTTATTAACCATAAGTTGCTCTTTTAACATCATCGGGTAGGACGATGCCTCCAGATATTCACGTTCGCTAACGGACAGCTCTTTCTCTGCTCCCAACTCTATCCAACGCTTTAGCACACTCCCCGAATCTTCATTTACAATTGTTTGCCGGATAGAATATTGTGCATTTGTAATATTTTCCAGCGTAAACTCCAAATGTAACCTTGCATTTCCTTCAAACAGATGATATATCTCCTCTGGTCCCTGGCTATTCTCTTCTGTAAGAAAGAACTTCGGTCCAAGCCCCACATAATGAAAGCATAATATCTGATAGCTGTTCTCGTTCTTTTTTGTAATTATAAAATTATCTTCTTCCGCTATAATATGCGTTCCTAACTGTTCCAACATCTCCAATGCATAGTATGATGGCTTTTTTATTCCATGTACAGTCATTATTCCTGCGCTTCCTATCAACGGACCGGACATATCACCATAATTACTGATCATATCTGATGCATACCAGACTCCCAACATATCTATGTTCTTTCTATTTTGCAGAATATTTTTAACCAGAAACGCGGCTCTGAAACTGCTGTCCTCCAGATAACTTCTGTTAGATACACTGTAATTCCAGTCCGTTACATAAAACTCACCTTCAAACTGCTCTTGCTTAAGGATATGCCTGATCTCTTCTATTTTTTCTTTTAAAAAGTCTGTTCTCACGATTTTTTTAAGTTCTCCCAACAGTTTCACATTTCCCATCACCACCATGTATGGGAAATGAAAAGAAGTAAAAATATCTGGTCTTATCCTTGCAGATAAAAAGTCATGCACAATCATTTCAGTCAGTTCCATATTTTCTTCTGCCAGTAATCCCGGACCCGCAACTTTTATATTGGGAAAAACAGATTTCACACATCCCACAGACACTTCCCATGCTCTTTTTGCCTGATATCCTTTTGTTCTGTAATATGGGCGGTCATTCAGAAAAAATGAAAACTCAAATATCCACTTTTCTATCAGACGCTCTCCATACCGATCGGCCAGATGATTCAAAAACTTCATCAGAAACTCACACCACTCACCTTCCGATTCAAATTCAAGTCTCGTTTCTTGTGCATACAGAACGTTCTTTTCATTTTCCCTTATTGTTTCTGTCATTCTTCCAATATCCAGAAATAACGGAATTCCATTATTTACAAAAAAGTCAAGTACTTGATCAAGAAAATAATAATTAAGTGTTTTCCCCTCCTCCGTACTCATAATCAGACGCTTGGAAAAAACATTCCACAGTCTCATATATGAATAATCAAAATCTTTCCAAAACACAAGAATCTGTCTCTGAATCTCTGCATTCAAGACATCTGCTGCCGGACCAACATTTAATATTCCAAGACCTGTTTCAAAATATCCTGCGTCATTTCCCCCATCAATTATAATTTCATTTTCTTTCGCATATGCTGCCGTATTTTCATTTTGTAATTTTGCCAGACGGCGTATTATCTTTTTTTTGCTTTGTTCTTCTTTTTCCTGTTGTACTTTTTTTGCTTCTTTTATCAGATCTCTATACTCTGTAGGTGTAATCTGATACATCTCTTTAAAACTCTGATTCATACTGGAAGAATTAGAAAATCCATTTTCCACTGCAATCTGAGTAATTGATGCTTTTGACATTTTCAAATCTTCTTTTACTTTCTGAAGCCGGAAACGCTTTACATACTCAACAAATGACATCCCCATTTTTTTGCTGAAAAACCGTGATAATGATGACACCGATACATATAATCTATCTGTCAGTTCCGTCAGGCTTATCTCACGGTCATAATTCATATATATATAATCCAACATTGCTGACAGACGTGCATCTTCCCCATACGTTACCTGAATCTCTGATTTTTTCGTATCTGAAAATTCTTCTGTTATCAGCAGTAACAGCTGATATGTATAGGATGTATATTTTAATCCCTCAAACTGTTCTGTGGCTATATATTCTTTTGCTATTTTTTCTATAATTTTCTTTAACCGGTTATATTTTTCTCCTTCTTCTTCTATCGAATTACATGAAAAATGTGGATGTATCCCCCTCATCTGAGAACATAAATAAAAATAATCAACAGACAACTGTATCATTAATCCCTGTCGGTCGAGCTCCCACTTTCCCGTTTCATTAAAATCCGTCAATATAATATCTTCTGTGTGTAATTCATACTGATCCATACCAATTGTAATTTTCATATTGCCGGAAAGTATATAAAAAAGTTCTATTTTTTCTCCTGTTATCTTATCTTTTGCTTTCTCATTCCAGAATTTTGTAATGACTGGTCTTTTCATTATCTTAAACCTCTCTTATGCCACAATATCCATTCGTTATATTTTAGTATAACATTATTTTTACATCTATCCACTCAAAAAGACCTGGATGGGTTTTAATATGTCATCTATCCAAGATACATATTATTTTCTCCCCATCTAGGTCTTTTTCTATTCATGTCTATATCATTCTTCTATACAATCAGAAGTCTTCTCTCATTCACATGATGTCCAAACTCCGGCATGAACACCATATTCTCCTGATCCGGATCCAGATGTGCCTGGATGATCGGTGGCATATAAGAAGAGGTAAAGCAGAATCCATATTTCAGATCATGATATCCCTGTGCAAGTCCCCCTGCTTTTTTCACCTTAAGTACAGCTGGTGTTGTTACAGACCAGTGTCTCTGGAAGTCTGCTGCCATCTCCTCATTGGTGAAATCTTCTCCGTTGATATTCCAGATGATTTCATCCTTTTCAATCTTTTCTCCATCTACATACAAAGTACCTGGTCGGATCTGTGACAGGAAAATTCCTCTGTAATAAGGCAGTCTTACCTTGAATTGAAATCCTGTTACATTTCCATCTTCATCTTTTATATTTCTAAATCCTACGGACTGAATTACCTGTTTTTCCATAATACGATATCCTCCTTAATCTCCAAGCAGATTCTTCAGCATGATATGCTGTTTTCTAAGTGTCTGTCCTACTTCGTATCCATCGTCATATTTATCTGCACCTTCATATTCACTCAGCAAATAGCCTTCATAACCATTCTCCTGAAGTACCTTAATGATTTCCGGATAAGGAATTGTTGTTTCTTCAAATTCATCACTCATATTGATAAACTTTGCATGACAGCAATATACATATGGAAGAAGAGGAATAATGTCTTCTGGTTTATTTGGTGTAAAGTTCGGATCTACCCATTCACCTTCTTTGAATTCTGTTCTGAACACCGAAAAGTCAATGTTAAGTCCAAAATTCTTCGTTCCGGTCTCTTTGATAAAATCTACAAAATCAGTTACCAGTTTTCCTTTCAGATTTGATGGTGTATGGATTTCCGGACACATCTGAATTCCAAGTTCTTCTGCCAGCGGAAGTGCACCTTTGATGATTTCTCTCCAGTTTTCTACAGGTTCAAGAAGATCATTAATAACTGGCATTTTTGTTCTCATAACTGTAAATCCAAGTCTGTGAGCCAGACGGATATCACGTTTTAACATTTCTACAGATTCTTCTGTTGTCAGGTCTCTGTCACCAAGTACATGTGAATCAATCCAGTTTCCATATTCTACCGGTACGATTTCGTATTTATCGCAGAGTCTCCACCATTTTTCTACCCATTCATCTGTTGGATATGGATAATTTTCAATGTGTGTATTTGCAAGGATCTCTACTCCGTGAGCTCCCATATCGTGAAGATCTTCAAAGCAATCTTCCAAAGTTTTTGTTAATCCAAATTCTGCAGAATAGCTGTATAATGCTACCCCTCTCTTAGGACCTTTTTTTTCATATTTATACATGTTTCTGCCTCCTGTTTTTTCTTATTTATGCATTATGTTTTTCTCTTAACTGTGCACGTATATCATCTGCTTCTTTATCTGTCATCTTCCAGAGCAGGCACATAGCTGCTGCCAGGAAAAACAGAATAGCCGGAAGAAGGTTTACTGTAAAGTTGATACCTTTCAGTGCCTGTGCTGTCTGCTGCGCATTTGCTACATATCCAAATGCACTCATGATCAGGATTCCAAATGCCCCACCAACTGCATTACCAATCTTTGTTGCAAGTCCATATGTAGCATATGCAGTACCGTCTGTACGTGTTCCTGTCTTTAATTCCATATAATCTACAGAATCTGCTACCATAGAAAGACTCATCGGGAATCCCACGTTAAACAGACCAAAGATAATGTCTCCTGCCAGTACCATTTTCATGTTATCAAATGGTGCCAGGTACATGATTACAAGTCCAATTCCCTGAATGATCATAGACCACATAAGTACGTTTCTTTTACCAATTTTTTTTGCAAAAAATGGAACAAATAATGATCCTATAATTCCTCCAACGGACGGAATTGTCATAATCAATGCAATCATAGTAAATGAACCAAGACAGTAAATTACATAATAAGATGTAACTGCAATTCTTCCCATAAATGCTGTCATCTGAAGAATCAT